>VFQQ010000130.1_pt1 | contig 196079 bp, 151 predicted proteins | sample 3512341 | NCBI WGS metagenome assembly VFQQ01 (sample SAMN10412373, study PRJNA504923) | tailings metagenome | isolation source: Relicate 2 Philex TSF1 revegetated site | place: Philippines: Tuba, Benguet | collected 2017-08-29 | reverse complement strand
AAAAACTGTTACCCATGTGTCCGTACATGTGTTACCTATGTGTCCGGTATGTACAGAGACGCCGGGTCTGTGGGGCGGTCCTGGCCCATCGATTATTCACCGCCAGAGGCGGTCCCGGCGAGACGCCGGGTCTGTGGGGCGGTCCTGGCGAGACGCCGGGTCTGTGGGGCGGTCCTGCAATGTCCCGCGCAGCGTCTCATGCAATGTCCCGCGCAGCGTCCCATGCAATGTCCCATGCAATGTCCCATGCAATGTCCTGCGCACAGCGCGCTTAGTAGCGCTCGAGCGAAAAATGCTCGCCTAAGTAGCGACGTCGTACTTCGTCGTTGGCGGCGATTTCTTCGGCCGTACCGCTTACAAACATCGAACCGTCAATCAGGATATAGGCGCGGTCGGTAATCGAGAGCGTCTCGTGCACGTTGTGGTCGGTGATTAACACGCCAATGCCCTTGTGCTTCAGCTGTGTAACAATCGTCATGATGTCTTCAACTGCAATGGGATCGATTCCAGCAAATGGCTCGTCGAGAAGTACAAACTTGGGATCGGTGGCCAGTGCCCTGGCAATCTCGCAACGCCGGCGCTCGCCGCCGCTTAGCATGTATCCCCTGCTCTTGCGTATGTGGCCGATGTGAAACTCCTCCAGCAACTGCTCGAGTTTTTCGCGACGCGCCTGACCTGTCATACGGCGCAGCTGTAAGATGGCCATGATGTTTTGCTCGACGGTCATGCGTCGGAATACGCTTGCTTCCTGCGGCAAATAGGCCACGCCTCGACGCGCCCGCCGATACATGGCCATGGTCGTAATGTCGGCGTCGTCGAGATATACCCTGCCCGCATCTGGCCGCACCATACCCACCATCATGTAAAATGTCGTGGTTTTGCCGGCTCCGTTCGGACCCAACAGTCCCACGCATTCGCCCTGCCGAACAGAGAGCGTAGAGCCCTTTACCACGGCTCGCTTCTTGTACACCTTGCGCAAACTGTCGGCCCGGAAGGTCGAGGTCGTCTGTTCCGTCGTTGTGCTGTTATCGTCCACGTTGTTGTCGTTGCGGTGGCGTTGTTGGAATCAGTCGAATGGTTCGCTCGGTATCTCCTCGCAAAACCTTGAAGATCATTGGCTTGCCAACTTCTCCGTCAAAGATAGCCACCTTGACGTCTTCATCGCGGCTTATCCTCATACCGTCGACTTCCAAAATGATGTCGCCTACCTCAAGACCGGCCTCCTCGGCTGGCGACTTGTTTTCGATGCGACGAATCATTACGCCTTCGGCACGAGAGAGCCGATAGTACTTGGCGGCCTCCTCATCAATGCCAATAACGTCGAGTCCGGTATAAAACTGTCGGTCTATTTTTCCCGACGCCTTGAGGCGGTCCACAACGTCCTTTACGCGGTTGATCGGAACTGCAAAACCTATCCCAATCGACCCGGCCCCACGACTACTCTGCGCTGTCGAATAGATAACGGTGTTCATGCCAATTACATCGCCATCGGCATTCACAAGTGGTCCGCCTGAATTGCCCGACGATATGGCTGCATCGGTTTGGATCATACCGCGATACACACGCTCGCCGCGCACGCCTTGGTCGGGCTGGGTGAAGTTTACGCCGATGTTGCTTACCACTCCAACCGTTACCGTTGGCTTGGCATTGTTATCGAACAATCCAAACGGATTGCCAAAGGCAATGGACCATTCGCCCACCATAACTTCGTCGCTATTAGCTAACCGCAAAAACGGCAGGTTCTTTCCCTTAATCTTCAACAGCGCAACGTCGGCAATGGGGTCGCTCCCCACTATCTCGGCATCATACTTCTCGCCGTTGGTAAGGGTAACAACAACCTTCGACGCATTGCCTGCAACGTGGTCGTTTGTAAGAATATATCCATCGGCCGATATCAAGAACCCAGACCCTAGCCCCTTTACCTCATACTTATGGGTACGGGTTTGAGGTTGTCGGCGCCGCCGAAACGGATTAAAGAACGGGTCGCTGAAAAACTCCTCAAAGGGGTCGCGATAGTAATAGGTTTGCTCGCGCACTTCGGTGACGTTTATGCCCACAATGGCTGGCGAGCATCGTTGGACGGCTCGAGTGATGGCATTGGTACGCGAGGCCGACACATTATCACCCTGCGCTGCAGCAGCAGGGGCGGCTTCGGTATAAAGCGGTGGCTCGGGTTCGGCAGCACATGCCGTTAGAGGCATTGCCACCAAGGCAAAGGCGGCAGCCAGCGCGCTTGCGCGGTGCCGAAGGTGTGGTAGGTACGTCATGAGGCGCGTTGACGAACAGAACGCCGGCTTCATGTTGCCGCGCTATTCGTCGATACCCCACGGGCTGCGCTACCACCACTATCTTCGTACCTATGCTGGTTGCCGTTGCCCTGCCCCTTCCCCGCTTGGGCCCCCTTACGTACTCACTTCCCGATCATCTGCTAGGGGGCATCGGCAATCCCGTAGGATGCCGCGTGCTTGTGCCCCTTGGGCGGCGCATGATGACGGGCACGATCGTGCATACCGATGCCCCCTACGAAAAGGGTGTGAAAGAGGTTGTAGAAATGCTCGACGAACGTCCGGCATTCGATACTACAATGCTAAAACTCACGCGCTGGATTGCAGACTACTACCTGTGTTCGTGGGGCGAGGTCTTGCAGGCGGCACTGCCAAGTGGGCTGGCGCCACAAAGCGTGGTACGAGTGACGGTAGAAGCGCGGCTGGACGAAGCCGACCTTGCTACGATGTCGAAGCGCGCACCAAAACGGGCGGCGCTGCTGCGACTGCTGCAAACGCAGGCAGGACCGTTAACGGTGCAGTATATAGAGCGAACGCTCAAGACGGCGTCGGTAGCCGATCAGTTAGAGGCCCTCCAACGCGATGGGCTAATTCGCATTGTTACCGAGCTGGAACACGAAGCCCGAATGCGAACGGTGCAGGCCGTTGCGATAGCCGCTCACCTAGCAGGCGACGAGATGGCGATGCGTGCTGTGATGATGGAGCTCGACGTAAAGGCGCCGAAGCAATCGGCCGTACTGGCACAACTGTACCTTGCACATGTCCAGGGCGAGCCCCCAATGCCTCGAGCAAGGCTACAGCAAGATCTGCGCGCTAGTGCCTCGGCCGTCGACGCGTTGATAGCAAAGGGCCATGCCGTTGTTAGCGAGGTGACGATGGCACCTCGGCGACCAACTACGTCACTAGCACAGCGCGATGAGGCACAGGTGACGTTAACAACCGAGCAGACCGCCGTGGTGAACGACATTGTAGAGCGCTGCCGCGCCGGCCATAGCACTCCCTACGTGCTGGAAGGCGTTACCGGTAGTGGAAAGACCATTGTATACTTGCACGCTGTGCGGCAAGCCCTCGACATGGGAAAGACGGCCTTGGTTCTCGTACCCGAGATTGCCCTTACCCCCCAATTGGCGGATCGATTTCGAGCTGTGTTTGATGACGATGTTGCCGTGCTCCACAGCCGTATGCAGGCAGGTCAACGAGCCGACACATGGCGTAACGTGCGCGACGGTAAAGCCCGCGTTGTGCTGGGACCACGCTCGGCCGTGCTTGCGCCCTTACCAAACGTTGGCATTATCATCGTAGACGAAGAACATGAGCCAAGCTATAAGCAAGAAGACCCAGCGCCGCGCTATCATGGTCGCGATGTAGCTGTTATGCGTGCGCGCTTTGCTGGATGCGCCGTGGTGCTTGGCTCGGCAACGCCAGCCATGGAAACACGCTGGAACGTTAGCCAAGGCCGCTACAGTACGGGCTCGCTTACGCACCGTGCCGATGGTGCCGTGTTGCCCGCAGTTAACACCGTCGATTTACGCAACGAGCGTAAGAAGAAGTCCATGACGGGTAGCTTTGCTACCTCAACGCTACAGGCCATCGAACAAGCTGTTCGCCGCAACGAAGGTGTGTTAGTGTTTATCAACCGACGCGGCTTTGCTGGTGAAATTCAGTGCAGCGACTGCGGCGATGTTCCCATGTGTAAGAACTGCGACGTCTCCCTAACCTACCACAAGTCATCAGCGTCGATGCGTTGCCATTACTGTGGTTACCTAGAGCCCTATCACACGGCGTGCACAACATGCGGTAGCACCGAGTTGCAAGACCTTGGCACCGGTACACAGCGCGTTGAAGAAGATGTGCAACAGTGGTTTGCTACACGCAACATTATGGCCACGGTAGAGCGTATGGACGCCGACACGACAACACGTCGTGGGTCGCACCGAAGGATTTTAGAGCGCTTTGCTGTGGGCGATATCGACGTGTTGGTAGGCACGCAGATGGTTGCCAAAGGCCTCGACCTTGCGCGCGTATCGCTTGTTGTTATCGTCAACGCCGACCAGTCGTTATATCACAGTGACTTTCGTGCAGGCGAACGTACGTTTCAGCTCCTTGTGCAAGTTTCGGGCCGTGCTGGCCGCACCGGCGCTCAGCCCGGCACCGTAATCGTGCAAACGTCCACTCCTGCCCACCCCGCCATTCAAGCCGCCATTACTGGCAACAAGCAACACTGGTTGGAGCAAGAACTCTCCGAACGTGCAGCAGCCCTCTATCCCCCCTACGCTCGCTTCATCACCATCGACGTGAAAGGGGCAACCGAACACGATGTTGAACATGCTGCCCACGTGCTTATGCAACTCCTGCCCGAAGAAGGCGACGGATACATGCGCCTACCCGCCGTTCCGCCGCCCATTGCCAAGCTGCGCGGCATGTGGCGAAGAGTCATGGTGGTGAAGAACGACAAGGCCGCCGACCCGACTGGAGCCAAGTGCCGCGCCATCCTACGAGGCGTTATCGACACCTACCACCGCGACCATGCCGTCAAAGGTGTGCGCGTATCCGTGGATGTGGATGCCTAGCCAGACGGCTTGTTGGAACTCGCAGCCGGGAGATGCAGAGTTCTTAATCTAGACTGTCTCCAAATTTCGTCTATCAACACGCTAACATGTCGCATTACTCGTACTTTCGAATATGCGTCGATGCATTGCATTGCTTCTCTTGGTGGTGTTCGGAACACTCTCTCTCGTACCCAACATGGATGGGCGCGAACTGCTGCCATTAGGCGCACTTATTGAGCACTATCAGCATCACGTTAACGATCATGGCGAACGCAATCTGTCCTTCACGGACTTTCTCATCGACCATTACGCCGTAGCCCCAACTCAGCAAAAGGAAACCTCGGAGCATTCGAACTTGCCGCTTCACGTCAAGATAACGGTCGCGTGCGCATCATTACCTGGCATTCCAAGTTTCAGCCTCCCGCCTGTTCCCGTCTCGGCGGCGATTTCGAGGTCTACCTACGTTCCGCCCACCCCACCCAGTGATTGTTTGCGATGCCCTGAGCATCCACCTCGAGGATGAGTGTCGACCGCTGACATTCATTCACTAAACAATCACCCGTCATGTTTGACTATATCATCCGGTATTCAATCCGGAACAAGGCCGTCGTGGCCATGGGCGTCATTGCGCTCATCATCTGGGGCGTCGTTTCGTTTCGATCGCTGCCAATTGACGCCGTACCCGACATCACCAACAATCAGGTCCAGGTTCTAACCACGTCGACCAGTCTTGCCGCCGAAGACGTTGAGCGACTGATAACCACTCCAATTGAACAAGCACTGGCATCTATACCGGGCCAGCACGAGTTGCGATCTATCTCTCGCTTTGGATTGTCTGTTGTCACGCTTGTGTTCGACGATAACGTTGACTCGTATTGGGCCCGCGCTCAGGTTGCACAGCGACTAGCGGATGTAGGATCCTCTCTTCCCGCAGGCTCGTCGCCACCGGCTCTGGCACCCATCACCACTGGACTCGGTGAGATTTTTCAATACACACTTCACGTCGACTCAACGCATCAGCAACACTATAGTCTGACCGAGCTGCGCACGCTTCAGGACTGGACGATTCGACGACGACTGCTTGGAACACCTGGAGTAGCGGACGTTTCCAGCTTCGGTGGATTCGTCCGCCGCATTGCGATTCGTGTCGATCCGATTCGTATGGCGGCATTTAACATCACCACAGACGACGTGGTAACCGCCGTGGAAACGGCCAATGGCAATGCAGGCAGCTCGTTCATTGAACATCAAGGGCGGTCGACCTTTATTCGCACGGAGGGCTTGGTACACTCTCTCTCTGATCTCGAGCGTGTTGTTCTTCCAAGTCAAGGGGCTTTGCTCCCCCTTCGGATAGGTGATGTTGCATCTGTTGTCGAAGACCATGCGATTAGAAATGGAGCGCTCGTTGTCGATGGCCAGGGCGAAGCCGTTGGCGGAATTGTGATGATGCTCAAGGGAGCAAATTCTTCGCAGGTTATCGAAGCCGTAAAGAACCGCGTGAAAGAGGTAAGCGCCGAACTGCCACCTGGCATCTCGATTCGGCCGTTCTTGGATCGTACGATTCTCGTGGACAAGGCGATTTCTACAGTTCAAACGAATCTCATCGAGGGTGCTCTCATTGTCATCTTCGTTCTTGTCCTGATGTTAGGCAATCTGCGTGCTGGCCTTATCGTTGCCTCGGTGATACCCGTAGCGATGCTATTTGCTATCGGCATGATGGCAGCGTTTGGAGTTTCGGGGAATTTAATGTCGTTGGGTGCTATCGACTTTGGGCTAATCGTTGATGGAGCCGTCATCATCGTTGAGAACGTCCTACACCACCTTGGCACGCTTCGTGGGGCCGAGGCCGAGGAATCGATTTCACGATCTGCATCCAAGATTCGGCGCAGTGCGGCGTTCGGAGAAGTTATCATTCTCATCGTATATCTGCCGATCCTTGCCTTATCAGGTATCGAAGGGAAGATGTTCGCGCCTATGGCGCTGACGGTAATGTTCGCCATTATCGGCGCCTTTATTCTCTCCACGACATACGTGCCCATGATGTCGGCCCTGCTACTTCGGCGAGGCGTTCGCCAAGGCAACACCGTAGCAGATCGTGTTATGGCAGCCGTTGCAACTGTCTATGAGCCGGCACGCCGAGCCGCCCTGCGTCATCAGGCTTTCACGATGTCGACGGCATTACTAGCACTTGTTGTTGCGGTATACGGATTCTCGAACATGGGTGGAGAGTTCTTACCACAGTTAGATGAAGGTGACTTTGCTGTTGAAACGCGCCTGCCAACTGGATCGTCGCTACAAGCTACAATCGATGTTACATCCGAAGCATCACGCTTACTTACACGTGCGTTTCCCGAGGTAACGAAGGTCGTCTCAAAGATTGGTACGTCGGAAATACCACTTGATCCAATGCCGATGGAGGCGGCCGACATGATCGTTGTTCTTCGCGACAAGCGTGATTGGACAACGGCCACCAGCCGCGAAGAACTTGCCACGGCAATGGAACGTGTGCTAGCGGTGCTGCCTGGCGTCTCCTTCGGATTTCAGCAGCCCATTCAGATGCGTTTTAATGAGCTAATGACTGGGTCGAGACAAGACGTCGTCGTTAAGCTCTATGGCGATGACATGGACTCACTCGCCTACCATGCGCATCGACTTGGAACGATCCTCGAGACTATCGAGGGAGCCGAAGATGTAACCGTGGAACCTATCGGTGGGCTACCGCAGGTCGTGGTTCGGATAGATCGCGACGCTGCTAGCCGCTTCGGTGTATCTGTCGATGCCATCAACGCTGCCGTTACTGCTGCCAATGCGGGGATTTCTGTTGGAAACCTCGTCGAAGACAGTCGTCGATTCGACATCGTTGTGCGCTTCGATACGAGCGTTCGGACGTCGCTGCATGACATCGGTTCCATTCCTGTTGCCACGAATCGTGGAATAACGGTGCCCCTTTCTCAGGTGGCATTGGTTGAGGAGCAAGTTGGCCCGAATCAGATTCAACACGACATGACGCGACGGCGCATTACTGTGGGCTTTAACGTTCGCGGACGAGACGTCCAGAGCATCGTTGATGACGTACGACGTGCGATGATTCAACACATGCATCTACCAATCGGATATACTACGCATATCGGTGGGCAGTTCGAAAATCTACAGGCAGCTAAACAGCGGTTGGCTATCGCAGTACCGGCAGCCTTGCTACTGATTCTTCTGTTGCTGTATTTTACAGTTAAAAGTGTAGGCGAAGCCGTAATGATCTTTGTCGCTATTCCATTAGCGGCAATAGGTGGTGTAGCAGCGCTCGTGCTGCGGGGAATGCCGTTTAGTATCAGTGCCGGCATTGGCTTTATCGCACTATTTGGCGTTGCCGTGTTGAACGGTATCGTTCTTGTAGCAGCCTTTCGTGCGCTGCGCGAACAAGGCATTCACGATACCCTACGGATTGTTGTGAAGGGAACCACGCAACGCCTTCGGCCCGTCACCATGACGGCCCTAGTTGCATCGCTTGGCTTTTTGCCAATGGCACTGTCTTCGGGAGATGGGGCCGAAGTACAGCGACCACTTGCCACAGTTGTTATAGGCGGATTGGTGTCGTCGACGATGCTAACCCTCCTCGTCTTACCCATCCTTTACCTCCTCGTTCACGGTAAAACGAAACTGCTCAATCGTACGACTGGCGTTACATCCGTGATGTTCATTGGAATGATTGCGATGTCGGTTTATGACGTGAATGCTCAAACGTACGTGAGCGTCGAGCAGGCAGTGAATATGGCAATGCAGACGCACCCCGAAGCCATCTCGGCCCGCTCGACGGTTGTTGAGCTCGAAGCCTTAGAGAGAAGGTGGTTAGACCCGGGTAAGACGTCCGTTACGCTACTTGCCGGCGAGTACAATACAGCGAGCTTCGACAACAACATCACGATTCAGCAGACAATCCCGTTCCCGTCAGTATGGTTTGCCGAGCGTCGTTTGGCACGAACGCGAACGCACGAAGCTTCGGCGATGGCGGCTGCAACAAGCCGCATGATTTCGGTTCGGGTTCGGCAGACCTATCAACGGATCATCGCTCTTCGTGCAATGCTTGCGATCGAAGATCAGCACGACCGTTTGCTTCAGGACGCAATGTTGGCCGCACAAAAACGGTTGCGTGAGGGCGATGCCAGCAACCTCGACGTGAGGGCCATTGAGGCCGATCGGGCTATGCTGCGGCTGGACATAGTGCAGCATCAGTCGCAACTGCGTCACCAAGAGTCTACTCTTGCGGCACTCTGCGGATCCCCTGCCGCACTGACTGCCGACACAGGGGCCCTGGTTCCAATGGATAATGTCGAGCCACTTCCCAGCGATCAATGGCTACCGCGTATTCGCAGTGCCGTGAGCGTTACGAACGAACAACTCGACGTTGAACGAAACAGATTGCTGCCGGACATCACACTCGGCTGGTTTTCGCAAACGCTGATTGGCCCGCAGGTTCTTGGCGGTACAGAACGGTCGTTTACTTCGGCCGATCGTTTTTCAGGGTTCTCCATCGGACTTCATGTTCCACTATGGTTACCTGCCAATACTGCACGCATCGACCGCGCCGAGGCTGCTGCGCTTGCGGCCAAGCATGTTGAGCGAGCTTCTACGCAAATGCTCGAACATCAACTTGGTGGTCATCGCGCGCGCTGCGAGTCGGCACGTCGTGCCGTCGAGCTGCATCGTACCGACGTCGTTCCGCTTGCATCCTCGGTGGTCGAGGCATCCTATTCAGAATGGCAACAAGGCAATGTTGGTGTTGTTGCATATCAAACGGCAATGTCCCGCCTGCTAAAAGCCAAACTCGATGAAGCACGTTCGGTTCTCGAACTAAATCTACTGATTCTCGAAACTCCAATTATCACCGATCTATGAAAACGCTGTTCATTATTCAAGCAACATTCTGCCTCGCCGCTGTGGCTTGTTCTTCGCCAGATCAATCAACACCTCAACAACCTTCATCGCTGTCGGAGTCACACATCGTATTGACTTCCGAACAGGAACAACGTGCCGGCATCACAACTGCCAAGGCAGACTCTGTGCTGATCTCTACCCCACTTAGCTGTAGAGGCCAGGCTGCAGCACCAGCATCCAGCACGGTTCGTGTTCCTGTCCTTCTAGGTGGAACGATCTCATCCCTCGTCGTCCTGCCTGGCCAACGCATTCGCCGCGGCGACCTCATTGCAACGGTAGAGGGGATGCAGATTGTAGAACTCCAACGCGAGTACCTAACCACAGGTGTTGAATTAGATCTTGCTGAACGTCAAGCACGACGCCAAGAACGTCTATCGTCCGACAGTATCGTCGCTCGTAAGGTCGCCGAAGAAGCCATGGCATCCGTTCAGCTACTTCGCATTCGTAAGCGAGCACTCGGTGAACAACTAGCCTTACTTGGTATCACCGCGAAACTCGACAGTCATCAAGAAATTACTCGGAACGTCCGCATCGTATCGCCAATCAACGGCGTCGTGACAAGTGTGCTTGCTTCGACCGGCACATCGTTAGCAGCCGGGCAAGCCATCGTTGAACTCGTTAACCTGGAGCGAATGCACGTAGAGCTCAGAGTGTACGAACGCGATGTCGCAACCGTTGACATCGGATCTCTCGTGCGTCTCCAAACTGTCTCGGGCGATACTGCGAGCATGCGCGGTAAGGTGGTTCACGTGAATGCCGACGTGCGGCCCGACAGAACAGTAACCGTTCTGGTAGAACCTGAAGTGCCATCGCCATCGCTTCTACCTGGGCTAACAGTCAATGCTGTTGTTGCCCGTAGACCACTTCGACGATTGGCTGTTCCCTCGGCTGCAGTCGTCAGAGTTACGGGTCACGCACGGATCGCGATGCGCGTGGGCAATCGTACATATCGTTGGGTTACTGTCGTAACCGAGGGGGAATCGAATGGTTTCGTTTCCATTGTGGATTCTTCGGAGCCACTGGCTTTTCCTGTCGTGTGCAGTGGCCATCGTGCGTTACTTGGTGAGTAACCATGCCGTCAAAGGTGTGCGCGTATCCGTGGATGTGGATGCCTAGCCGTAATTTGCACCATGAAGAAGATCCTCCTGTTGGGTTCAGGCGAACTGGGCCGTGAGTTTACGATTGCCGCCAAGCGGCTTGGCTGCACCGTGGTTGCTGCCGATTCCTACGATAATGCTCCGGCCATGCAAGTGGCCGACGGACGTAGGGTATTTTCGATGCTCGACGCCGAAGCGCTCGACAACGCCGTGGCTGCCGTGAAGCCCGATATTATTGTGCCCGAAATCGAGGCAATCCGCACTGAACGCCTTTTGGCCTACGAGGCCGCCGGTATCCATGTGGTGCCATCGGCAAGAGCGGCGAATATGACCATGAACCGACGTGCCATTCGCGACCTAGCTGCACGCGAGCTTGGCGTACGCACAGCACGGTATGCCTATGCTACGACCGAAGCCGAGTTCGTAGAGGCCGTCGAACATGTTGGCCTTCCCTGCGTGGTGAAACCACTGATGTCGTCGTCGGGCAAAGGTCAGTCAACCGTGCGAACTGCTGCCGAGATTTCAACGGCGTGGCGCTATGCCATCGACGGATCGCGCGGCGACCTTCGCGAGGTTATCGTGGAGGAGTTCATCGACTTCCGCTCCGAGATTACCTTGTTAACCGTTACGCAGCACAACGGCCCCACGTTGTTCTGCCCGCCGATAGGCCACCGCCAAGAACGTGGCGACTACCAAGAGTCGTGGATGCCGCATCCGCTGCCCGACGCATTACTTGCACAGGCGCAGCACATGGCCGACGCTGTAACGAGGGCCCTAGGAGGTGCAGGACTTTGGGGCGTAGAGTTCTTCCTAACCGAGACCGAAGCCATCTTTAGCGAACTGTCGCCCCGGCCACACGACACTGGCATGGTAACGCTGGCAGGCACGCAAACGTTGAACGAGTTCGAACTTCATGCTCGCGCCATCCTGGGCTTGCCTATTCCTACATTGCAACTTGAGCGCGTTGGCGCGAGCGCCGTTATTCTAGCCACGACGGCCGATGCGAGAACGCCGTCGTACATCGGTGTACATGAGGCCTTGGCACATACGAACACCGATGTACGCCTCTTTGGTAAGCCATCCACACGGCCATACCGGCGCATGGGCGTTGCGCTAGCTTGGGACAGCGTTGATACCGACGTTGATTCTGTACGGGCGCGTGCGCGAGAATCCGCTACGGCAGTACAGGTGGTTCCTTCCGAAGACTAATAGCCCATACCCCTGCAAGGATTAGTGCCATGCCAACCCAGGTTGGCATTCCAATGTGCTCGCGTTGCACAACTACGGCATAGGCAACTGTGCACAGGAACGTAAGTCCCGTTGTAAGCGGGATGTAGACCGACAGTCGGGCAAAACTTACGATGGCACCCATCACGAGAAAACTTGCGAACAGGCAAAGGATTCCGGCGATGGCCTGCCACGTACCAAGCGATGCCGTTAGTGAGGCCGGCGTAAGCTCACGTCCGTGCAATGCCATCGTTAGTAGACCAGTGCCCCCTACACTAAGCACAGATTGAAGGGCACACATCAGGATGAGGCGCATGGAGATTACTGGGCAGTGGGTGTGATGCGCTGCAGCGCTTCGAAGTAGAGTCGAATCAGGTTCTCGTAATCGCGGGTATAGCCGTTGCGAAGCTGCTGCAAGAGCTCACGCTGGCTTCGCTGCTTGGCCTCGACATCGTTGGAAAGTGGACCAGGCGAGCGGCGTTGGGCATCGACGCCAGAACGTGACTCACGCGTCTTTTCGTAGTCACGCTCATTCATCGACCGCGAAGCATTGAGAAGACGGCTAAGAATGCGCTCTTGGCGCATGCGCGTTTCTGGCGTGATACTCCCTGTTTGCATGTCGGTGAGCACCTCTTGCATGTCTTCAGCAATCTTCGACAGGTCGCCCATTGGCTTTTTGGCGCCCGACGGATTCGACTTCTGGTCGTCTTCGATTTCTTGCAATGCCTGCAGGGCCTTGCCCTGCTGTGCTGCAATGCGTCCCATCTGTGCTCGCTGTTCGGCACTCATTTGCTGACCCTGGCCTACGCCCTGCATGCCTTGGTTAATTTGCTGCTGCTGTTCGGCCAGACTTTGCAAACGCTGGAAGGTACTCTGACCCTTGCCTTCACCCATGCCTGGCGATTGGCCTTGACCACCCTGGCCTGACCCTTCGCCCGCCATCATTTGTGCCATGGCGTCGCTCATTTTCGACAGCGCATTGTTCATCGACTGCATGGCCTGGCCTTGCTGCTGTGACGCTTGTTGGCTGCGGCGATCCTGGAGATTTTGCTGGGCATTCTTCATTGCCTGCAAGGCGTCGCCCATATCTTGAGCCATCTCCGGCGTTACTTCCATGCTCTTTTGCGCCATGGCCATCATCTCGCTAGCAACATTGCTCATGGCTTCTTGCATGCGTTGCTGGCGTCGTGCCATTTCCGGGAACTGCGACGACGAGCCGTCCATGGCTTGCGTTTGATCGCGCATGGCTTCTTGCTCCTTCGACAGCTCCACCATGTCGTTCATAGACTTTTGCATTTGCCGCATGGCCTCGCGCGATCCACGTTTCTTTACCTCACGTTTCAATTGCTTCATTTGTTGAGCAAATCGCTGCAGGTTTTTGGATGCCTGCTGCTGACTCTTCGAGGCCTTTTGTTGGTCGCCGCTTTCTGTTTGCTTTTCGGCATTGGCCATCTCTTGCTTCGTTTGTTCTTGGTCAAGCTCACGCTGCGCCTTTTCCATCTGGTCCATGGGCATATTACCCAGTTCCTTCATCAGCTTTTCAAGGTCGTTCATTTCCTTCGTAAGCTTGTCCAAATCTTCGCGCAGATTCTTCTGTTGCTCGGCGAGTTTCTTTCGCTCTTCAGAATTACTTGGACTGGTGTTCTCCTGCTGCATGCGCAACTCCTCTTGGCGCTGTGCTAGCTCCTCGGCACGCTTCGTAAGTTCGTCGGTTTTTTGCTCGGCCTGAATACGCTTCAGCAGATTCAACGTCCGCTCGATGTTCTTTCGAAACTGCTCTTCGTCGAACTTAAACTGCTGCATTGCCTTTTGCAGATCCTCGGGAGTCATTTGCTCCATGTTCTTCTTCATTTGCTCCTGCATACGGCGCAGTTCCGGAGAATCCACCTGCTGCATGAGCTTCTGTAGTTCCATGTACTTCTGGAGTGTCTCTTCGCTTATCGCATTGTTCTGCTGCAGCTTGTTCGTCATTTCCTCGAGCTTCTGCTGAACATCCTGCATTTTCTCTTGCAGTTGCTGCTGCTTCTGCATCAACGCCTCGGCCTGCTTGCGCTCCTTCCAGTCAGTTTGTTTAAGCTGTTGCTGCTGTGCCTGCTTCTGCAACTCGCGCTGTAGTTGTTCACTTTCGCGCTGCAATTGCTCCGCCTCGCGAGCTATCTGACGTAGCTCCTTTGCCGCTTGATCTTGAGCAACGTCGGCCTGCTTAAACACCTCGTCAAGCGATGGCAACCTCACCGTAACAAGTCCGGTCTTCGCAGTCTTCGGACCACCAATTCTGTCGTTATCGGCAACCTCGATGTAAAACTCATACACATCATCGGGCGAAATGCCAACCTTGTTTACATCCCACACATACCCAATGTCCTGCGAGGTTTCGTAAGGGGCAATGGTCAACGGCAGTGGCCGATACTTCTCGTCGGCGGGAACATATCGCGAGCGAAGCAGACGGTACCACAACGTAAGAGACGAGAAGCCAAAGTCGTCGCTCACGGATACCATCACTGGCAGTTTTGCCTTGGTGTCGATATCGACATTACCAACCGGGTCGACAAGTCGAATGGTGGGATAGCTATCGCCGAGAGCAACAACGTTCCACCACGCTGGATCGGCATTCGATTGGCCGTCGACGTCTGTCATAACGATAGTCCAGGTGCCACCACTTGTAACGTTCCAACGTCCCGTAGCACGATTACCGTTAACCTGCATGTTCACGCGAAGCGTGTCGGATGCACGAGCCACGATCATCGTTGCTGATTGCAACCGCTTTGATGCCATTACTTGAACATTGACGCTAGATCCCACCAGCGTGGTAATGTCGGCATTACGCTCGGTTACCTCCGACGGTGGCAGTTGAGTGTAAGCAGGTGGAACCACGGAGCCCACGAGGGACCGAATAATGGGGCGATCGATAACGCGAATGTGTGCCGTATCGGTCGTCACGAACGTGTCGAGCCATGCCCCCTGAGCAAAGACGTCGACGTTACCGGTAAGGCCGGGTAGTAGGTGGTGAAAGGTAAACGTTGTATCACGGCCAACAACGAATGGCTGAAAGCGTTCGCTGCCGGCGGTACGAACGTAGATGGTTATCTGCTGCGGTGTTACGCCCGTGGCCTGTACACGAACCAAAACGTTCTCGCCGCGCTGGACGGTGGTGTCTGACGGCGAAATCTGCAATGCATAGGGTGCTGGTGGAAGAAAGCTACGGTCGTACTCTACTAGGCGCTGGAACGCACTACCTAGGATTGTTGGCGTAAGAATAACGCCAAGCACAAGAACAGAAATGGCCAGGAAGGCAATCAGTGCAGCCCGACGCGCGGGCCGCTTGTCGAGAATGGCATAAAAGTCTAGCGGATGCGCCGTAGCAGCCACATGGTCGAACACTGCCGATCGTAGGTCGGCGCTTCCGACTCCAGCCGTCTGAAGCTGTAAGGCGTTACAGAGCATGTCACCAAGTTGCTGATACCATGCACCTACACGCAGTGCCATGGTATCTAGCGATGGTAAGGTCCCTAGGCCGACGAGTGCCATAAGCGGACGGGCGGCATAGGCAGCACATGCGGCGACCGTGGCTGACATCCAAAGAACGACGGCAGCCAATCGAAGCTGCGATGACATGGAGAGTGCTGCTTCAAGGCACAGCAGCAACAACGCCGTTGCGGCTGAAAGTGTAGTGGCTGCCGCCAGTCCACGTGCGGCCGCCAGGCGCAGTTCGGCACTACGCACAGCGGCAAGCCGACGTCGAAGGTCTTGGGCGGTTGGTAGCGTGGGTTGCATCAGTTACGAAGGGCGTACACGATAATGTTAGTGCCCATCTTCAAAGCCGCTTCGCGTTTGTCTGGAGGGTTGTTGTGCACGTCAGGGTCGGCCCAGCCATCGCTAGGATTGGTTTCGTAGGTGTAAAACACGCACAGGCGTCCATTGGCAAACAGCCCAAACCCCTGCGGGGGCTTGGCATCGTGTTCGTGAATCTTTGGTAGGCCGTTGGCAAACGTGAAGTGCGAGGAATAAATCGGATGACTGAATGGTAGCTCAACCAAGTCCTGATCGGAAAAAATCTTCTTGAGCTCCTTACGAATAGACGCGTCCATGCCATAGTCGTCGTCGATGTACAGGAACCCGCCATTCTCGAGATAGGCCCTAAGCCGTTGCGCATCGCCGGTCGTAAAATTCACCGTGCCATGACCGGTCATAAACAGCACTGGATAGAGGAAGATGTTGTCGCTGGCAACGTCGACGTATTCGTATACGGGTTCAACGTTGATGGTGGTGTGTTGGCGGATAAACTTCAAGAGGTTGATTTCGGCACTTGGGTCGTTGTACCAATCGCCACCGCCCCCGTACTTAAGTCGGCCGATGCGGAAGGCCGATGCTGGAGCCGGCTCGGCCTGTATCCGTTGAGACCCCGTTGTGGGAGCACCGCCGCGAAACACGCGTACCTGAGCCACAGCGTGACCTGCCGCGAAGGCAAGCACAACGGCGGCAATACTTAGGCGAAGCGACATCTGATAATGCGTTTTTGTTCGTTGGCAAACCATGGAGCGCCAAAAAGGTCTATGTCGATGACGTCGATAGATATACCGGGATGATCGGCCTTGGCCTGCGCCACCTCGTCGGCAAGGTCGCCCCCTTTGAGGAACCAGCAGGAGGCCTGCTGGCGCATAAGCGGGCGCACCCACGTGAGCAACGACGTGGTAGGAGCTACGGCGCGGGACACGATAACGTCGAAACCCTTTTGATAGTGCGTCGACTGTAGAACCTCTTCGGCACGCATGCATACGGCGTCGATATCACGAAGGCCCGTATGCTGGGCAAACATCTGGGCACAGTTGATTTTCTTTCGGATCGAGTCAACGAGCACCACCTTCAGGTCGGGTCGCGCAATCTTGAGCGGTACACCAGGCAATCCTCCACCTGTACCCACATCCAGCAGTCGTGCCTTCGTGGGAATCGTGGCATATTTAAGAATCGTAAGCGAATGTAGGATATGGCGTTCCCACACGTTGGCCACGTCCTTGCGAGAAATCAGGTTGACTCGTTCGTTCCAGTAGAGCAATTCGTCGTGGAAGCGCGTAAGCTGCTCCATCTGGCCCTTGTCGAGGATGATGCCATTGGACGTGGCAGCGGTCCAACAGTCAATTGCCGAAGCTATCGATGGCGCGGTACCGTCGTTCGTGCCCGTGATGTCGTAGGTTTGTGTCATTCGTTATGTATCCAGAGTTACCGTCCGTGCCCATGCCGCTTGTCGACATCCGACGCCCCTTTTTCAGTGTGGTGATGTGTACCTACCAACGAGCGGCACTGTTACCGCGAGCCTTGGATTCACTTCTTGCACAGGACGAGACCGACTGGGAGGTTGTGGTGGTGGACGATGGTTCGACCGACGACACAGCAGACGTGGTACAAAGGTACGGAAGCCAGTTGAGCAACGTGCGCTACCTGTGGCATACCAATCGTGGCACCGGGCTATCGCGAAATGCCGGTGCACTTGCTACAGCAGGCTTGTTTGTTACGTTTCTTGACAGCGACGACGCGTATCGACCAGACCACTTGGCATCACGAAAGCAAATGCTTGTTGACCATCCACAGGTCGAGTTCCTGCATGGAGGGGTAGAAGTTGTGGGCAATCCATGGGTTGCCGACAAAGACAACCCCACAAGGCAAGTTCATGTTAACGACTGTGTTGTAGGTGGTACGTTTGTGATTCGACGCGACGTCTTGCTAGGCCTTGGCGGCTTTGACGCAGTTCGTTATGCTGACGATGCCTTATTCTATCAACGTGCGCAGGATGCCGGAGTGGTGATAGCAGGCACCGATCACCCATCCTACGTTTACTATCGCGACACTCCCGACAGCTTGTGTACTACCTATGGCACGACGTGAATCAAAGCAAAGGCGGCGCGAACGCTTGTCTATCATTGTGGACCGGTTAGAACGAACCTATCCAGATGCCAAGGTTGGACTCGACTTTACAACGCCCTTCGAATTACTGGTTGCCACCATCCTGAGTGCTCAGTGCACCGACGAGCGTGTAAATACCGTTACTCCTGCCCTGTTTGCTAAGTATAAGGGGCCGTCGGATTACGTGGCCGTTTCGCAAGAGGAGCTGGAACACGACATCCATTCGACCGGCTTCTACCGAAACAAAGCGAAGAACATTCGTGCCTGTTGCGAGATGCTGCTTGCCCAGTTCGACGGCTCGGTGCCAACCACGCTCGACGAGCTGGTAACGCTGCCGGGGGTGGGTCGAAAGACGGCAAATTGTGTGTTGAGTAATTGTTTTGATGTTCCAGGTATAACCGTCGATACCCACGTGACCCGCATCATGAACCTGCTAGGCATGGTCGAAACATCCGACGCCGTAAAAATCGAATTCGAGCTGATGGAACTCATCGATCGTGGGCGTTGGAATGCCATGAATCACCTCGTTATCACACATGGACGCCAGACGTGCATCGCTCGTAGGCCACAATGTGGTCGATGTGCCATTGCCGATTTGTGTCCGTCTGCATCGTAAGTGTCACACTTTACCCATCGTGCGGCACGTATCTTTGCCACAAGCAGAGAGATTCCCGTGTTCATGCGCAACTTCTACGTACTTCTCGTCCTTTCACTCGTTCCTTGTTACCTTCAGGCACAAACGTCTCGGTTAGAGGTTGGCTTGATGGGTGGTGTTGGTCTCAACACCCATGACGCCTCGTTCTCGAAGCTTGGCTCGTTTGCGTCGTGTTGCCCGGAGTTTGGTCCTACCACGTCCTGGGGCCCAAGTTTGGGCGCCTATGTGGCGGTACCGCTTTCGTCCAATTTCCGCCTACATGGCCGATTGCTTACAGGCGCCGAAGGCGGCACAATGACGTTCGATGAACAAAGCTTCGTAGCTGACCTTCGCGATTCAGCCCGAGTTGTGCCCGCGGTGTTTCAACACGCTCTTACGTCATCGATTTCAACCATTGGCCTCGAACCAGTCGTTTCATGGCGTCCGTTTGGCGTCCTGGAAGTGGGCCTTGGTGCCCGCTTGGCCATCGCCACCACGTCGAGGTTTGTGCAGACGGAAACGCTGGTAGAGCCCGAAGACTTCGGGTCGTACCTAGGCACGGGGCGCACATGGGTTAACCACGATGCCGATATTCCCGATGCCAGTGCGCTACGCCTTGGGATGGTAGCACTCGTGCGGGCGTCGTTGCCTCTCAATCGCGATGCTTCTCTCGTGCTTGCACCCGAAGTAAGCTACGTTCGCGACGCCTCGGGTGTGGCATCCGGTGTAACATGGAATGTTCACCAATTGCGTACCACGATTAGCATCGGATGGCGCCCTACGCCGTCGGCACCTGCGCCCGTAGTCGTCGAGCCACCGCCGGCGCCAGAGCCACCGCCGCCGCCGCCAGCCCCAAAACGACCACCACTCACGGCCACCATTCAAGCCCAGGGTGTACGCCCAGACGGTAGTCGCACGCCGAACCCAACGATTCGCATCGACGAGGTGCTTACCACCGACTTGCGCCCGCTCCTCCCCTACCTTTACTTCGATAAGGGGCAGTCGCAGTTACCGCCGCGATACGTGCAACGTTCAACCATGGCCGACTTTACCGAAGCCGGTTTACATGCTGTTGGCACACTCGAAACATATTACGAGCTGTTGAACATTGTTGGCCGCCGCCTTACAGACGTTTCCGACGCTAAGCTCACGATTACCGGCTGTGTTACCGCTGCGGAGTCCGACCCAGATGGTACACTGGCACGCCGACGTGCCGTAACCGTGAGAGACTACCTTGTTTCGACATGGAACATTGCCCCCAATCGATTGGACGTCGTTGCCCGAGCAATGCCCGAGAAACCCACGCGAGCCGTCGACCCAGCGGATGCCCCTCTGGCGGAAGAAGAGAACCGACGCGTTGAGCTTGCATCCACGCATGCGCAAATTCTGGCGCCAGTACGTACGGCCGACACCGTTCGCTCGTCCAGTATGCCGTCGATTGCCTTCACAGTTAGCGTCCCGTCGGGTATCACCGTAACGCGGTGGCGCGTCGATGCCAAGCAGGCAGGGCGTATATTATTCCGTGCCGAAGGCCGTGGCGCCGTTCCGCAAGAGATTCCGATATGGGCGCTTGACCAAGACAGGACGTCGCTGCCGTCGTCTGACGAACCCATAACGTATACCGTCGAGCTCGACGACGACAATGGATCGACGTTTCAGTCGCCCGCGCAGGAGATTACGGTGCAACAGCTTACCATTCGTCGTAAGCGCACCGAGCGAATCGAAGACAGGGAGATCGACAGATTTGCCCTCATCCTCTTTGATTTCAATGACGCATCTATTAAGGGACAAAATGTCGAAATTATCGATCTAATCAGGAGCAAAATCCGTCCGGAGTCATCGGTTGGCATTCGCGGCAGCGCCGACATCATCGGCGCCGAAGCGTATAACCGAACGTTGGCACGGAACCGCGCTCAAGAGACTGCTCGCATCCTTGGACTTGGCTCTCGAGCCGAATTGGCCACTGATATTGGAAACGCAGCTCCGTATCCTGTAACCATCCCCGAGGGACGCGCCTACAGCCGCACTGTGGTTGTTCGTGTGGACACTCCGATTCGGTAACTGGGTAACCATTCGTTCACTTTGTGGTTATCTAGCCACATCACCTTCACGCTTTCGGCACTGACTATTGTTTCGTTTTTGTTAACACGTATGAAAAACACGTTGAACGCCCTAGCCACATTCGCGCTAGGGCTCTTGTTCGTTGCTGCCAATGCCATGGCGCAATCGGTTGTTGTTACGAGTATTTCCACATCGACCTATCCCCAGATTGTTGCGCGCGCGTACGGCATCAGTGCAACGGGCGGGTTGGAAAATCTTGATGGCGTGTCGGTAACCGTCACTGACAACGGGGCTTCGACCGTTGCCGGCGTAACGTGCGACGCACCCAGCCAGGGAGTTCCAACAACGCTGCTACTTGCGCTCGACGTATCGTCGTCGACGGCTCTGGGTTCCCCTTCTGCGCTCGACCTTCAGAAAGCTGCTGCGAGAGCAGCAGAGCGTATCGTAGCAGGCGTTGCCGACGAGATAGGAGTGCTCTCGTTCGACGAGCGCGCCTTTGTCGTTCTTGGAGCTACGCAAGATCGTTCGAAGTTTGACGCCGCAGTTACTGGCATACGGTCGGGTCGGGGCGTAAACATTCGTCATGCGTTCGACTCTATACCAATGGGCATTTTTCCGCAACTCGTTTCGAGTTCACGTAAACGGGCCGTCATTCTTATGACGGACGGCATGGCGCAGGCCGATGTGAACACGCTTCGCGAGCGTCTTGCGAGCTTTCGCATTCAGCTCTACGTAATGGGCATTCGTACGACGCTCAACCAAGGTCTGCGAGACCTTGCCGAACGTTCTGGTGGTGCATGGGCTGACGGCATAACGTCAGCGGCCGATGCCGAGTCTATTGCCAGGGCTTTTGCTGCGCAAGCCAAGCAGCTTCCCGGCTGCGAGCTAACGTGGACGGCTGCTTCGGACTGCGCAGAACAGCGAGTAATTGAAGTGCGGCGTGGCAGCACCACCGTGCGTCGCACGGTCGACGTCCCGCAAGGAACACGAGCACTGCTCACGTCCTCGACAACGTCGCTGAACTTTGGGCCGGTGCCCCCTTCAACACGAGCTACGCGCGAGGTAACACTCACGGCCCGCAACAGACCTGTGCGCGTAACCGGTGTTACATCGTCGAACCCTTCGTTTGTGATTACAGAAGGTGGCACGCCGCCAGAGTTCACGTTACAGCCGAATCAAACGCGGCGCCTGGTTGTTGAATATTCGTCTGCCGACTCAAACACGCAATACGGTCGCATCACCATTGCGTCTGATGCCTGCGACCCCGTGGTTATTCACGTAAAGTCAAGCTTCGCCAATCGTGCTCAGGTTCTCAGTCTTGTCGAGCCTAACGGCGGCGAGCGCTGGTCGGCGGGGCGTGACACAGTGATACGATGGACCGGTTTGCTGCCGGATGAAGTTGTACGTATCGACGTCAGCTCGGATAATGGCCGTACGTGGCGATCGGTCACAGAAGCGGCGACTGGTTTGGAGTATCCGTGGAGCGTGGGACCTGAGATCGGCGACAGTATGCGCATTCGGGTACAGCAGACGGTTCTCGACCCTAACCGCGTTCGGGTTTTCCAAGGGCACTCTGGACCTGTATATGGCACAGCGTTTACGACTGACGGTGCTTCGATTGTGACGGTATCGCACGACCGTACCGGTCGTGTTTGGGACGCGTCAACAGGAGCGCTACGCTTTCCGCTGAATGGGCACGGCAACTGGGTAACCTGCGTGGCAACGCACCCAACGTTGCCCCTTATCGCAACGGGTAGCTATGACGGTACGGTACGGTTTTGGAATTCGCGGACTGGAGAGCCCATTGCAGCGATAACCGTCGTTCAACGTGTGCTATCGCTTGACTTCCACCCCGGCGGTGAGCGACTTCTCGTTGGTATGGAAGCTGGCATTGCAGAAGTCAACGTTGAACAACGAGCTGTCGTGAACAATATCGTCTTGCCAGAGCGCACGGCCTCGGGAATCAACTCGGTAAACGCCTTGCGTTTTAATAGGTCGGGATCATTGGTTATTACCGGCGAAGGCAACAACGTTGTGGTCCGCAACGGAACAAGTCTCGACACGGTACGTGTCATTCAAGGACATACAGGCTTGGTGTATGCTGTTGACATCACGCCAGACGATGCCATTATTGTGTCGGGTGCATCCGACCTTACGCTACGGTCGTGGGCAACGGCAACAGGCGCCCAACGTCAGGTGTCCGTACCTGCCGAGGCCTCGTGGTTGGCAATTAGCATGCGTCCTAACGGAGCGCAGTTTATCGCAGCAAATGGCGACGGTACAGTGCGCATCTTCGAGGCGGCGTCGTTGCGTGTTCTAAACTCGCTCGTTGGTAGCCGCGGCCTCTGTTACGCCGCTCGATACGATGCAACGGGCGCGCGCATTGCCACTGGTGGTACCGACTTCCTAGCCCGAGTGTATGAGGTTGAAGGCCTACGTCTGGCCGAGACTCGTTCGAACGCTGTGTTTAGCATTACTGGTACACTTGGAAGCTCGGTCGACACAACACTTGGCTTGGTCTATGCTGGTTCGATGATCGACCGACGGATCAACGTCATGCGCAACACGTCGGCAGGACCAATTGTGGTACGCTCGGTAACTGCCGTTGCGGGTAACCTGAACGAGTTCGTCGTGGAACCACTGCTGGAGCCCGTTACCGTCCCACCCGGAGGTACCCTAGAACGCGAGGTTATTTTCGCCCCAACGTCGCCTCGCACATCCCCTATTCCCGAAGACAAATCCGTTACGATTAACGTGGTCACCGGTACAGGCCTGCTCTTGTCGACCGTAACGGCAACTTCGGCACGTCCGGTACTTTCGGCCCCGGCCCTCATCAACTTCCAGCGACGTGTTGCCAACGTCGACGTCATCGAATCTGATCTTACGCTAGCGAATCCTGGCGGTGCTCCGGTGACCATTTTAGGCGTTAACGTACAGGGCGAAACATCCGCCCCCTTTACGATCGTAGATCCCGTTTCGAGCTTTACGCTCAATGGTGGTCAGCAGCGAAATCTCCGCATCCGTTTTCAGCCAACTAGCACAGGGCGCTTCTCTGGCAAGGTTCTCTTCGACCTCGAAGGTGCCCCAGACCTTGAAGTATTCTTGTATGGCGAAGGTGCCGGTGACGCAACGCTCACAACGTCGACGTCGCTCGTTTTTGAAACGTCGCCATGTACACCTTCTCCAACAACACGACCGATTCGTATTACCAATTCCGGCAATGCTCAGCTTAACGTGTTCGACATCGTGACGGACGGAGCTGCTCGGAGTGAGTTCTCCGTTCTTAATACCGACGGATCGGCCATTACGTTACCGTTTACGCTGGCACCGAAGGCCACTCGCGACTTCAACGTCATCTTTACGCCAGGCCAGGGTGGTGTCCGTCTGGCGTCGGTCGTAATCGTCTCCGACGCTCTCAACGCCCTTTCTGGCATTTCGCTGATTTCACTCGTTGCTCGCCGTGACAGCGTCCTATTCTCTCTGTCAAGTAACGACGTCGACTTCGGTAATGTCCCTGCCGACTCCACTCGCGAGGTTACCATAAGCTTGATTAATTCGGGCTCGACACCTTTGCGGTGGCCGCGAGGTGCTATCAACATCGATCGCTTCCGAATTCTGTCGGTAGTACCCGAAGTTACACAGCCAGGCACTGCCTCGATCGTCACGGTTCGGTTCTTGGGTGGACGCTCGGGCGAGTCGTTCCAGACATCCTATACATTCCGCGATTCGGTATGTTCGCAAGAGCAGGTGCTGCGGCTGCGTGCTTCGGTTAAGGACATCATCGGCGTTACCATTCGCCCAAGCCACGTGCGGACTGTAAGTGGCACAACGGTTTCGGTGCCGGTGCACATTACAAACCGCCAGAATCTGGATCGTACGACAGTGTCGTCGATTACTGCAACGTTTGTTGTTAACGGAACACTGTTAGTTCCAACGGGCCCCACACCTGTTGGAACGCTGTCGGCCAATGGACGAGTACGGACATTCACCGTCGACCTGCCAATTCCCCGCGGAGCCGATTCGCTCTCCACTACCCTTCAGTTCTCTACGGCATGGGGCAACGACTCGGTTACCACGATCGACGTAACCGATGTAACCGTGGGCGACACTGTACAAGTTGCCGACGTGCCGGGGTCGGTAACGTTCGACGACATCTGCCGCGCCGGCCAGTCTTCGCGATTCTTCGAGCGCACAGGTAGCGGTGCTGGCATCATTGCAGCCCCACAACCATCTACCGGCACCGGAACCGTGGGCGTTACGATTGTCGAGACGGGTGCATCACGCATCGAACTCGTCGATGTTACCGGACGGACAGTGCAAACCGTCTTCCAGGGCTCACTACAACCGGGACGCCACGTGCTACTGCTTGATGTAACCGGCCTGACGACTGGCAACTACTGGATTGTTCTTACTACCCCAACAGAACGCCATGCCGTTCGCTTTGATGTTTCGAAGTAATCCCATACGCGAGATCAACACCATTATGAAGACCATTCTCCCTCTTTGCTTGTCTGTGATGCTCGTCGTAGGCTCCATTTCTACGCTAGCCCAAGGCACACCACAATCTGAACGCGACCGTGTTGGGCTGTTTGGCAACTATGCCATAGGCGTTCACTCTTCCAATTTCCGCGAACTCGGCGTTGGCAACTGTTGCCCCGAATTCACAAGCGCAACCGGTAGCGGCCTGTTCTTCGGATTGGGTTATATCAAAACGCTGTCGCCCTCGCTCGACCTTTCCATCCGCGCCCACTATGGCATGTTCAATGCCGCCTTCCGTCAGAACGAATCGAAAGCGGTGGTGCTGGCCAATGGCACCGAACAGGCTACCATCTCGCACGAAATCGACGCCGAGTTCACGCAAATGAGTATCGAGCCGCTGCTGGGCTATAGCGTGGCGCCAGGGCTTTGGCTACAAGGTGGCCTTACTGCGGGCTTCTTCCTTAGTAACACCTTCGAACAAGCGGAACGCTTAGTTACACCGGCCGATGGTGCCTTCGTGATTGGACAAAGCCGCACCCGCGTGCGTAATCAGTCCTCGGGAGACATCGGCCCTATCTCGTCATTCGGCGTGGGCATTACCGTTGGTGCACGCTACGATTTGCCAGCTACTGCCTCTCGGTCGCTCCTAATTTCGCCCGAAGTGCTCTTTACATTCAACCCCATGTCGTCGATAAACGTTGGCACATGGAACATCCATCACCTTCGCTTTGGCCTTGGTGTTAGCTTGGTGCCGCCGGAACTCACCGACGACATGTCCGACGACGACCTATATACCTATGCACGTACCACCCCTCCACCTTCGAAAGGGGCACCGGGAGTACCATTCGTAACTCGGTTGGACGCCATTGGCCTAACGGCAGAGGGTACAACCACGCCCGTGTCTTCGATTCAAGTCGAAGAATTTTCGTCAACTCGTGTTCGCCCACTCCTACCCTACGTGTTCTTCGATCAAGGGTCTGCGGCCCTACCCGATCGGTACCGACGCGTACGGGAAGAGCAGACGGAGACCTTCAGCGTCGACAACTTCTATAACATCGACGCCATGGTTACCTATCAACACGTGTTGAACATCATTGGCAAGCGTATGCAGGCAGACCCATCGGCAAGCTTAACGATTACCGGCTGCGCCGATCCGTCCGACAACGACGTAAGTGGCGAGTTGGCCGGAGCGCGAGCCGACGCTGTCAAGTCATACCTCACCTCGGTGTGGAACATCGAAGCATCACGTCTTACAGTCGAACGGCGTGCTTTGCCCGAACAAGCAGCAAACAGCAACGAGGCCGACGGACGTGCCGAGAACCGCCGCGTTGAACTTCGGGCTTCGACACCGGCCATCCTAGCGCCGGTGACCTCACTAGATACAGCGCGGGTGTTCACCCCCGCTGGACTACGGCTGACACCATCAATGGATCCACGCTCGCCGATTGCGTCATGGACCATCTTTGCGGCCGACGGTGAGCGCGTTCTTCGAACGTGGCATGGCACCGACCCACTTCCTGCGAACGTCGACTGGAGAATGGACGAACAAGCAAGGTTTATTACGCCAACAACGCGTTCCATTGAGTACCTAATGGCTACTCGCGACGCCGACGGTGTGACCATTCCTTCGGGCAATGCCTCGATTCCTGTTCAGTACATCTCGCTTGCCGATAAGCGAGGCCGTGCAGACAAGGAAATGGATCGCTATAGTATGATCCTGTTTGGCTTTGATAAGAGCGACGTTACACCGGCCCATCAGCCCGTCATTGATGCCGTTAAGGCCAAGGTCAAGCCCACGTCGACAGTGCGCGTGGTTGGTTATACCGATCGGTCTGGTTCCGACGATTACAATCAGCGCTTATCAGAGCAGCGCGCCAAAAGCGTTGCTCGTGCGTTGGGTGTTCCTGAGCGTCAAGCCATTGGCCTAGGCAAGCGCTTCCCTCCGTTTGACAACAGCACGCCGGAAGGCCGCTTCTACTCGCGGACTGTTGAAGTGCTCGTAGAGACGCCTACTGGTCGATGAACATCGTCGTCCTGAACTGGCAGGACCGGACGCATCCGCAGGCCGGCGGTGCCGAAGTACATCTTCATGAGATTTTTTCGCGCATCGCCGGCATGGGCCATAGCGTCACGCTGCACTGCTGCAGTGTTCCCGGCGCCCCCTTACAGGAGACACTTGACGGAATTCGGGTGATACGGAGTGGTTCTAGAGCCACGTTTAACTGGGGCATACGGCGATGGTGGAACACCGTTGGCAAGGACCTCAAGCCGGATGTTGTGGTCGACGACATCAACAAGATTCCGTTCTTTACGCCACGTTTTGTTCAGGTGCCCGTGGTAGGTATTATTCACCACCTATTTGGCGATAGTATTTATGCCGAGACTGGTCGTCTTGCCGGGGCTTATGTGCGATACTTCGAGCAGAAGATTCCCAGCGTATATGGGCGAACCCCCATTGCTGTGGTAAGCGAAAGCACACGTCAGGAATGCATCGACATTGGCCTACCTGCCGAGAACCTGACGATTATCCACAATGCGATTGATCAGTCGCGTTTTCCGATGCGAATCACGGAGAAAGAGCAACGGCCAACCATCACGTACTTTGGCCGAATTAAAAAATACAAGAGTGTTGACCACCTGCTGAGGGCATTTGCCGTGGTACGCACCAAGGTTCCTACGGCGCAGTTGTGGATTATGGGCAGCGGAGACTACACGGATGCCCTCAAGGATCTTGCACATCAACTAGGCATTGCTGGTGATACGACGTTTTGGGGACGCGTGAGCGAGGAGGAAAAGGTACGCCTGTTATCACGATCGCACGTAGCCGTAAACACCTCACGCAAGGAGGGCTGGGGCATCACTACGCTGGAAGCGAATGCCTGTGGTACTCCAGTGGTCAGTGCCGATGTGCCAGGCCTTAGGGATGCAGTGCGCCATAATGTAACCGGACTTCTCTATCCCTACGGGAACATCAACGACCTAGAGCGGCACATAACGTTGCTCTTGAAAAATCCCACCCTGTGTACAAATCTATCCGAAGGCGCCATTCACTGGGCCTCTACATTTACATGGGGCCGTAGCGCTCGCCAAATGATGGATTTACTTGAGGCCGCATCAAGACGTTAGATTTCAATATAATCGCTAGTTTCGACTTTCGCGTTACCTTCGCAATGCTATGCAACATCTTGTATTAAGTTGTCTCGGACTAGTTGTTCTGATGATGGCCGCTTGCCAGCCCAAGTTCATCACGATGAACGATCTGCACCGACTTGAAAAGGGCATGACGGCGAAAGCTGTGAATGACGTGCTGCCTCGTGACGCTGATGACACAAAGCAGTTTGTTGTTGATGGCACTCGGTACTTTGCTGAGTTATATCCGCTGGAAACGTCGCAGGACAAGAAACAGGAGCGAACACAAATGCTTGGTTCGCAAAGGGAGCGGATTACCAACGTTACCACACATTACGTCAATACCTTTGTTTTGCTCTACGATGGTCGTGGCCTTCGGTATTGGGGTATGCTTGGAGATTTCGACAAATCCGAGGACGCCGACATTCGGGCGTTGTCTTCACGTCTCTATCTAGCTATAGGAATGGGATTCTGATGAGATTCTTTGTTTTTGCACTTGTTGTATGCAGTATGGTGGGCTGTACGGCGTTTACCGTAGGTGACGCCAATAAGCTCCGACGCGGTATGACGCCCGAAGCCGTAGAGACGCTTGTAAGCAAGGGGCCGCGGCTGACCGTCGACTTCGAGGTTCCATCGTTAGCAGGCGAGCGCTTTACCACGATGGTGTTCGATCTTGCCCTAGGAACAACGGCCGCCGACTACTATGCGGTGTTTCGCGGTGGCAAGTTGTACTACTGGGGGCATCCGTACGAATTCAATCGCTATCCCGATCCCGAGATGAATGCTATCGGCAAGGCAGCAGTCGAAGCTGCTACCAAGTAGCGTATCTGTTGTGTTTCCGGTGCACCTAAATGTACCATGTTTTGGAGCATAAACTATGCGGTCGCAAATTGTCGTTGTTCTCTGTGGCGCTGGCTTAGCGCTCATTCTTAACGGCTGTCCGCGTAAGGGCGACAGCATACCCGTCGGTCCAACGTCACCGTCGGAGACGTCGCTAAACCACGCTGTTGGTACTCGGCTTGTCTATTCGTTGACACGTACTACGAATGACGAGCCCGACGGGGTGGAGACGGTAACGATGACAGTGCTGTCAAGGACAGAACAGAACGGCACTGTCTCGCTCCTCACCAACGATGAGCGAAACGATATACGCTGGGTGCTTTCCAATGGCAGATTGAGTATGGTGGCACCCGATATGGAGTATACACAGGTTATTGGACCGTGGCCTGCAACGAAAGATCAGACATTTAGTGAAGTGAGGCGGCTTGTATCCGACGATGGCTCAGAAGTTCGGCAGGATACGCTTGTATATAGAGTTCTCAATGCGGATACGCTCGTTACGACCAACGCTGGCCAGTTTCGATGCGCTCACGTCGAAATCACACAGCCAGGATTGCCACTCGGCTATTGGTCAATCACTCGATATCTCTACAACGGCTCGATTGGTCTCGTCCATCAGTACTCTGATGTAGTCGCGACATTTGGCACCATTGAGATCTCCATGAAGCAATATCTCGTGCTAGACAATATCCTACGATAGCTCCATCGACTTGACCTGTTATCGGTCTACGTTGCCAGCAGCTTGGTAACCCACGCCGATGTCCACGCCATCACAAACGTGATTGCAAATGCTATCGCCGGCCAACGCCAAGAGCCCGTCTCGCGTTTCATAATGGCCATGGTACTTACGCACTGCAGTGCATAGACGTAAAATGCCAGCAAGGCCAAACCCGTTGCCAACGGCAACGTTCCTCGCAGCACATCTCGTAACGTAGCGTCGCTCTCCGTCACGTCGGCCGCGTAGATTTGCCCCATCACGCCCACAAATGTCTCGCGCGCTGCATAACTGCCCAGCACGCCCAAGGTTAGGCGCCAGTCGAAGCCCAACGGTTCAAACAGCGGCTGCACGGCCTTGCCTAGGCTAGCTGCGTAGGACTGCTCTAGTTGTACACGATCGGCTTCAATGGGGTCGGTAATGCCTACAACATCGGTCCTTGGCAGCTCCGTAAGAATCCACAGTCCAATGCTAAACGCCAGTATGACCGTCCCCGCCGTCTTCAAAAAGTCCTTACTCCGGCCAACCATTCCTACCATCACGCTCTGAACCGACGGGAATCGGTACGGCGGTAACTCCATCAAGAACGACACCACGCCACCACGAAACAGCGTCTTGCGCATAACGAGTGCCACCAAGAGCCCCGAAATCGCACCAGCTGCATAGAGTCCGGCCAGTACCACCGATTGCAACGAAAACACCCCCCACACGGTGGATGCAGGTATCACCGCCCCTATCAACAATGCATACACAGGCAGTCGGGCCGAACATGTCATAAGGGGCGTCGCAAGAATTGTGGCCATGCGGTCGCGGTACGACGGGATAATGCGTGCCGACATAATGCCCGGGATAGCGCAAGCAAACGACCCAAGGAGCGGGATGAAGCTTCGCCCCTGAAGGCCGAACAGACCCATAAGACGGTCGACGATAAACGCTGCGCGCGCCAAGTAGCCACACTCTTCGAGGATGATTACAAGGAGGTTGAGAATTAGGATTTGGGGAAGGAAGACAAGCACGCTACCAACCCCACCTAACAAGCCCTTGACGAGGAAGCTGCGCAGGACGTTGTCGCTCATGCTGTCAATCAACCCCTGCTGCATAAATCCAATGCCCCCTTCGATGAGATCCATGAGCGGCTCGGCCCAGGTGAAGATGGACTGGAAGAACAAGGCCATAACGACAACGAATACCACTCCGCCCCAGACAGGATGAAGCAGAACGGCGTCGAGTCGTCGTGTTAGGGCTGGACGTTCGAGCTGGGGTACAACGTTGCGGGCCACCGTACGAGCCCATTCCATTCGAGAGACGGCGTCAGCCGTGGCCACGGCAACCGGCAATGGAATGGTCGCAACAGTAGAATCGACGATCGCATCCTTGACCTCGCCAATGCCAAGACCTTTTGTGCCAACAACGCCAAACACTGGAACACCGAGTGTGTGATGTAGTCCGATATCGTCGAACATGCCGCCCGCGGCTTTTACTTCGTCGATCATCGTGGCCACAACAATCGTGGGCAAACCCAGGGCGGCAATCTGAGCAAACAGCGCTAGACTACGGTCGAGCTCGGTGGCATTCACCACAAACAAGATGACGTCGGGACGTGGTATCGAGGGATGCTGACCGCGCAGGACGTCGGCAGCGAGTCGTTCGTCCTCGCTTTCGGCGTCCATCGAATACATTCCCGGCAGGTCTATCAGGCTGGCCTTTCCGGCCATCAAGCTTATGCGGCCTACCATCGGTTCAACCGTCACGCCGGTAAAGTTGCCCACACGTTGCTGCAGGCCTGTGAGCGCGTTGAAGAGCGTGGATTTTCCCGTGTTCGGCGTGCCAACAACCGCGCACGTGCGGGGCTGTTCAGCGGCCATTGGCAAGAACGTCGATAGAAAGATCTTCGGCCAGTCGAACGGCTAGGTGTGTGCCGTCAATCGACACCTCGATTGGACCGCCAAAGGGGGCTTTGCGAACGATGGTTACCGCCGTGCCCTTCGTAAGGCCAAGCTCGTTGATACGCCGTACGGCGTTCTGCGGTCCACGCACCGCAGCAATGACGCCGGTGCCCCCTATCGGGAGGGACTGTAGGCCGGATAGGTTCTTGTTCATACTTGGACAAATTACGAAAACGGTGGGGCCTGCCGTGCCGTAGCAACCCGCGCTACGAGTGCTAATTTGCGTGGCCATCGGAGGCGTAATGCTGCGTTCCCTATTCGTTGATCTCAATAGCTACTTTGCCAGCGTCGAGCAGCAGCTCGACCCTATGCTGCGCGGTCGGCCAATCGCCGTAGTGCCGGTAATGGCCGACACAACCTGTGCTATTGCGGCGTCGTACGAGGCAAAGAGATTTGGGGTAACAACGGGGACCATTATCGCTGATGCGAAGCGGATGTGTCCCGATCTTGTGCTGGTGCAGGCACAGCATGGAGCATACATCGACTATCACCACCGCATTGTCGAGGCGGTAGAGTCCGTGATACACGTGAAAGCGGTGAAGTCTATCGACGAAATGGTATGTGAGCTTACGGGTTCTACACAGCAGGAAGCACGTGCCCGTGCGATTGCCGAGGACGTGCGTGCAACGATTGCCACCAAGGTGGGCGAATGCTTGCGGTGTAGCATTGGCATAGCACCGAACGACTATCTCGCCAAAACGGCAAGCGACATGCAAAAGCCGAACGGCCTCGTGGTTATCCATCAGGAAGACCTGCCGCAGGTACTTCACAAGCTCGAGCTTCGCGACCTTAACGGCATTGGCAAGAAGATGCATCAGCGGCTGTACCGCAAGGGCATCTTTAGCGTAGAGCAACTTTGTGCGTCAACCAAGGAGGCACTGCGAGACGTCTGGGGCGGTATCGAAGGCGAACGCTTTTGGATGTCGCTACGCGGCGAACAAGTAGAACGGGGCCCAACAACAAAAACCACTGTTGGGCATAGCCACGTGCTAGAACCAGCGTTGCGTTCGATAGAAGGAAGCAGTGCCGTGCTGCATCGACTGCTGCAGAAGGCAGCCATGCGCTTGCGTCAATACGAGCTGGCAACGGCCAACATCGCTGTTTCGGTGCGCAGTACCAGCGGCAGTCGGTGGAAAGCCGACGTGAATATAACGCCAACACAAGACACCATGCAGCTAACACAGGTGCTGCAACGAATGATTGAAGCTCGGACCGATATCGGTACGATTCCCATGAAGGTGAGCATTTCGCTCAATCACCTATCCCCCATCGATGCCATACCGGTGCCGATGTTCGAGAATACCGGACCATCGCGTCAGCCACTTAACGATGCGTTGGACAAACTGAACAAGAAGTACGGCAAGAACACACTTTATGTTGGCTCGGCTCACGATGGTCGTAACAGCGCCCCTATGCGCATAGCGTTTACGCACATACCAGATTTGGAAACGGACGAGGATTGAGATGATACTGTCGACTTCGAGCCGTTAGTTTCCGTTCTTCTTCATGCCGAGAACCGCAAGAACGGCGTCTTCGTTTCCGTCGGCCTTGTACCACTTGCCTCGACTCCATACAAGTACTCTTGGAGACTCACGCGAGGAGCCAACAATACGCTCAAGAATACCAGACTTGTCTGCTACAACGATGCGCTCATGCACAAGCTTTGCATCTCGAAGACTAGTCAGTTTTGATTCACTTTTACCCGGAGCAAAGTACGCGATAACTATAGAATCAGAATTGGTCCTTGCCAATAATCTTCGTACCCAAGCTGTAGATTTGATACACGTATAGCAACCATATTCGTAAAGTGGAACCAGAACCAATACTCGTCCGCTTTGCTGCACCGGCCACATTCGCCGAAGACTGTCTAAGGTCCTCTCATCAACAGCACTAGGATTAGACGCTATAGATGCCGATACTTGAAACAACAACATCAATGTAACGCATACCGCAAAGGCGGAAACTTTGTCGCTGTATTTGGTCCAAGAAATAAACAACATACTTAGTCACTTGTCACTTCTTCGAGGCGAATAGCTTCATCTTCATCTTCCGTAAGACATAGCAATTTGCCACGCCATATAATTGACTCGGACGTGGAGACAAGTCCTTTGAGAGTACGACTACTCGACCAAAGCAAAACACGCGAGTGACTGACCCCACCTGAATCGAAATCTGCTTCGTTAAACGTTGATACGAAAGTGCGATGCGGCTTTCGACTCGAGTCCAATTGCAAAACGCCATATGCAAGTTCGGAATCGCTGACGCGAACCAGATGCGACAAGCCGAACGAATGATTAACGGTCTGCGTAGTGATCACCTCAGGCAGATTTGTGCGTCTGACACTTCCGTTAAGGGCATCCACCGCGTCTATTCCACGCGCATTCGACAGTACTCGGTAGAAATGACGATATCGCTGGGAACTACGCATACCTTGTCTATCAAACACATGTGCAGAGGTCAATGCCCCTAGCGGATCGCTAGATACGACGCCAGCATACTTCCCACTATGAAGGAACTTCGCCGCGCGTGTTCGAGCATCTGACGTCGAATTACCTGGCCATGCAGATATCCAAGTATCGCCAGACGCTAACTGACAAAAAGCAGACGGAATCGGAAAGATGTCTTCGTTCACATCTGGTAAATATCTAAACGAGATAATCTGCTGAGTCGGCAAATCAACCTCGACAAGTGCAACAACATAAAAGAGCAATACGGACCCATTTGCACTTGATACGTACGGCATTCTCGAATACGTAAGCGTGGTCATTCTCGTTGGACTTGAGATATGAAAATCGTGAATCCCTTCGAACAACTCATAGCCATTAAGACTTATTGTCATGCTGCCAGCAGAACGAAGGCTACCCCTTTTATGCACGATTCCCTGCCATACTAGGCTGTCCGCTACGCTCTCATGCGAAATTCGATGATACTCTTCGAGTTGCCTCATCGACTTGTATAGCTCGCCACTCTTTATATTTACGAAATGTAATTTCGTAGTTAGTCCATCTAACACGACGAGAGTCGAATCATCAAGCATCTCAGCCTTTCTGATACTGTGCAATACTTCATCGGAAGGTTGCTTGATGAGCGCGTGTGTAACGAGCCGTGTGGGTCTGACACTAATCTTGTCCGACCCACACGAACTCAATATTGACCAAAACATGGTAGTTAGTAAGAAAATTCCGCATCGAATTCTCTTATATCTAGTATAAGTACTACCGCTATCAATCATCACTACTCATTCGCCAATGTTGTTATAGGTTGGTGTTCCGCCGCTGGCGAAGCCTTCTGTGATATCTACATAGCTACCGTCAAGGCTCGTAGAAAAACACGTTGCCGAGGAAGGGAAACAAGTCACACTATAGTTGCCATCAAGGGTTGTACCATGATACCCTGCGGCTGAGTGACCAGCTGCCGAAATCGCTGGAATGAAACGATCATAAGGGGGAAACAGAACTGAAGAGGCGAACTTTCGAACGACTCCTTGAGTCGTCGCTTCGTTTCTGATCTTGCTGTTCAGCTCTGGCTGCATCGGCCCCGACACTTCACTACTGCACGCTAAAACAGCTAGTGCAGACAAGCATATCAATAGAGACACCTTCATTACGAACTCCATCAGTTTGTGGGTAATTTAACGTTATGAAGCTGCTACGAGTAACCAAGAGCTGAAGCGGTGGAGCACGTGCACTTGCGCCATACTTTAACTCATCACAAGTTACATCTTTACAGCGACACCTGTAAAAGTAGCGACAAGAACAAGAACAAGAACAAGAACAAGAAGTTATCCACACCCATGTGAGTAACGTCGTAACTAATTGCCGATAATGAACATAGGTGTATTGGGGATTCTACGTCTGAACTCCAATCATCATGTACCACAGGAAGCGGCCACTCCAAGCGGCCGCTGCACTGGCTGGGTTCACCCGCGCAGCGTCCCGCGTAGCGTCCCGCGCAGCGTCCCGCGCAGCGTCCCGCGCAGCGTCCCGCGCAGCGTCCCGCGTAGCGTCCCGCGTAGCGTCCCGCGTAGCGTCCCGCGCAGCGTCCCGCGTAGCGTCCCGTGCTAACGCAACCAAACGTATTTATACATCCGCCGGTCCATCGCATTGTTGCGATAGTCTTGCACGTAGGGCTGCACAAGCCGGTAATCGCGATCGTAGAATATCACCAGCATGGGCGCATCGTCCATGGCAATCTGCTCGGCCTGACGGTAGAGCTCCATTCGAGCAGAGTCGTTGACGGTTGCTATGGCGCGCTCAAATAGCTCGTCGAATTTCGGATTACGGTACCGCACGGAGTTGAGTGGCGAGATTCCCCCATCGGCTGGCACGTTTTTGCCGTACAACAAATTCAGGAACGACTCTGGATCGGGATAATCGGCAACCCATCCTAAGCGGTAGAACGGTGCCTTTCCAGCATCGATGCGTTCCAAGTGCGTTGCGAATTCTACTTGCTGAAGCGCAACGTCGATATTCAATACTTCCTTCAACATTCCCTGCACGGTTTCGGCTACGGCGATGTTTCTGCCGCCACCAGCGTTTACCTGCAACGTGCAGGCGGGAAATCCCCTTCCCTGCGGATATCCCGCTTGCGCCAACAGTTCTCGTGCCTTGGCCGGATCGTAGCGATAGCCACGAATCGACCTAGCGTCGTAACCGGGAAGTGCCGGCGGCACCAATCCATGGATACCCGTTCCTGCTGCTTGGCCACGTAGGATGTACCGCACAATACGGTCGCGATCGATCGCCATGTTGAACGCCTGCCGAATTCGCTTGTCGCCCATAACAGCATCGGTGGTTAGCATGCCATAGTACTGCGTAGCCGCAGCAGGTACATGCAACAGCGTATACTTGGCAAAGGCGCCTAGTGGCTTGTTTTCGGGCGACACAATGACGTTGAAGTATTCGTTGGGAATTCGATACGATTCCTCGAGATTTCCTGCCTGCAGCTCAAGGAGCTGCATTTTGTCGTCCTTCATGAACGAAAAGCGTACGCCGTCAAGCATCGGAAGTCGATTCCCATGCTCGTCGTATTTCCAATACCGCGGATTGCGTTGAAGGACGCATTCCCTATCCGGAGCCCAACGCACGAAGGTAAAAGCACCAGTTCCTACGGGGTGATGCGAAAACTTCTTTCCATAGAACTCCACAGCCTCGCGTGGATGTATCGCCATCGACGTTAATGCCACATAACTACGAAAAGGGGCAAACGGCTTCGTCAGGCGAATCCTAAAGGTTGAATCATCGAGGGCTTCGAAGCCCTGCGGCTTCGCTAGTCGAGGTGCCGTCCCGCTACGCTCGGCCTCTTGCGTTGCCGCGAAGTACTCGTCGGCACCAAGAACCTTACCACGCATGTAGTCGAACGACTTACTGCCGGTTCGCGCATCACAGATGCGCGAAAACGAATACACGACGTCGCTTGCCGTAAACCGACGCCCCCTACCACCGGGAAAACATGCGTCGTCGTGAAAGAACACATCAGTGCGTAAGTGATAGGTGTAGGAGCGCCCATCGTCGGAAACCTCCCATCGATGTGCCAGTTCGTTCGTGAGCTGCAGATGTTCGTCGAAGCTAAGAAGGTTGTCGTAGACGTTTTCGGCAATGTGCGCCGACGTAACGTCATTAATTCGCACTGGATCGAGCGAGCTTAGCTCGCCGGTTTCGTTTACACGAAACACACCACCATAGTTCTTGCCGCCCGCAGCCGGCCGCAGTGTACCCTCGGGTTTACCTGGTTCGCGGCATGCAGCAAGCAACACCACCATCAGCACAACGAGCGCAGAAACGGGCCTCATCGTATTGGCGTCTCAACCTCAATCTGAACGGTACGGCAGTAGGAACGTCCCTCGGGTACATCGTTCGTATAAATCAGTCGGTCGCTACCAACCGGTTCAATGGTAACTTGATCATCGCGGACGGCTAGGACGTTTTTGGCTTCTTCGCACCGGCGTGTTGCAAGCTTGCGATTATACTCAGGATCGCCCGTTCTGTCGGCAAATCCCATAATGCGTACCTTAGAATCAGGTTGCACACGGCTGCGAACGATGTCCATCACTCGCTGGTTACTTTCGTTCAGCTTGGCACTGTTGTAGTCGAACACGATGAGCGAATAACGCTCGATGAGTTTGCCGCCCTCTTGCATCCCCTTGGCTTTTTGTACTGTGATGAGCTCAACAGGAATGGCGTCAGTAAGATTCTTCCGCTGACCCTTGTCGTTCCGTACGTTGAGATTGACCGCAATGGGCTCTTCGAGCTTCGGGCGACGTTCGCCCTCGGTCTTCCATACAATCTCCTTTGGTATTCCTAGGCCTTCATCCTTATAAAGGTTGATGCCACGCTGAGCTACGTCGATGTCCCAGCCGACGATATCCTCGCCGCCCTCAACGGAGACAGCAAAGATAATTTCCTTTGGATCGACGCTGCGATCTCGATCGCGGAATTCAACGGTTTCAAGGATTGCTGGGTCTGATGCCGCAATATCGACGCGCCGATTCTCGACCCTTCCGTCTTCTGACTCAACATTAGCATGCTTATCGGGCAAGATGCGCGCGTTTACGCTAATGCGTGATTTATCGATGCCCCATACGTCAACAAGGTAGGTACGAATGGCCTCTGCACGAGCTTGTGACAGCGTTCGATTATTTTTCTCAACACCAAGGTTATTAACGGCGCCAGTGAGTGAAATTTTGGCCGCTGGAATACGGCGCATCCGCTCACCGATGATATTGAGAAGGTTATAATAGACGTCAAACTGATCTCGCGATAAATCGGTTGTACGGAAATCGCGTGTTGACGACGGATCAATCCGCTGCATGCGGCTGGTTCCTAAGTCGCTGCTACCGTCATCGAAAAAGACCTGTGGAAGCAACGGATAACTTTCTACGACGTCGGTTTCGCGAATGACGATAATATCGATGCCAAGTCGTTCGCTGCCATCGGCATTCAGTGGCTTGAGTGTAAGAGTTGGACTGAAACTCCGCGGTATCTCTCTGTTGTACTGCTCTTTGATTGTGACGGTGCGATACTCGTAGTCACCTTCGCGATTCCGCGACTCGCTACGGTCGCTACTAACGAGTACAACACGTTCATCAGCAGAACTGGAGCGTTCTACGATGGTTGTGTCTCGAACGTAGATTGTGTCGAATATAACGGTGGGATCGACCGGACGCCACAAACTGTACCGAATCGAGGCCCCTAGCTGGAAGGATTGTACGGTCCAGTCAAGACTGTTAACAGGATGGATAGGAAAGAAGTAGCGAACTTCGGGTGCCAGCATCACGTCATTCGAGATATTTAATTCGTAGCCAAGTCCTAGCGCCACGTGTAACTGGAATGGTCGTACCTCGGGAATTTCACCGCTCACCACATTCCTTGACGTAGTTCCATTCTCGGCAAATACGAGCCCATCGGGCGAAACAAGGTCCTCGCGCTGCGCAAACGAATTGCCAATCACAAATCCTGCCCGTGCGCCGGCATATAGCCAAAACAAATCAAGGACCTTGTAGGCCGCCGCTGGTTCTAGCACTACAAGGGGCAACGACGCATCCAAGGAGTAATCTACCTCGATGTCCTTTCGCGTGGTTATTGGTACCGGACCATCATCAAACACTGGCTCATTGCCAATCACGCGCTTGTCGGTTAACAATCCGCTTAACGCGCTGTAGCCAAGGCGAACTTGGGCACGCCACGTATCGGTGATAGGCATTTCGAACAAACCACCAAAGGCCGGCGTAACGAGCGCGGCCTTGCCAAACTCCGGACAACACGACGGTGTGCCAGGTAATGCACCAAAATTTGCCGCGTGAAGATTGATGCTAAGCGCACCGTAGGCACCCACGTGAAAACGCAACGTCTCGCGCGACCCAGTTTCGGGGTTCAGTCGAACTTCTTGCGAATAGGTAAGACCCGTAGAGGTCGCACATATACAAACAACCGCGAGCAAACGCATCAACATACTGTGTGTCATCGAACCACCTGCAAGACTTGTGTGCGGGTGCGCGAAGGCGTGTCGAGTACCAGGGTGTACACGCCACTACCCATGCTACCTGTCGATACGTCAAATACTCTGGCTGGGTCGCCCGACCGATGCACCCAGCGCCACTGCTGCACAGTGGCTCCGGTTATGTCAACTACACGCAATCGGTGTTCACCGGCTTCAAACACCTCGGCAGTGACCTCACAACGGTCGCTCGCGGGCAGTGGTGCAACGTGCATGCGTAAGCTACCGGCACGACGCACAAAACGATCGCCTCCCTCTCTGCAAATTGTTGTGCGCATGAAGCCATGCTGTGGGCGCACACTTGGCGTCGCATTCGGCAGGATGATCTCGCCATCGACGATGTCAATCGACGTCGAATCATGCATGCCAAGCGTTACCTGTCCTACAATCGCACCAATCTCTGTTGTATCGGTCGTACTGGCCACAGGTCGTATCTCGACGCGTAGCGTTGTAAGCCCACCAGTAGAAACAGCGCTAATAATACTGCCATTTTCCACGCGTTGTGGCACAAACATGTCCGTTACGTATCGCACATCTAACACCACGGTAGCGTTCTGAATTGGCGTTTGTGCCGACGCCACGGCAGCCCGAATTGGCCAACGGTGTTCGTCCGTCGATGGGTCGATGTTGTCTTGCTGCGGCATAATCACGATTAACTCTACATTCAACCGACCTAGCCCCGTAATGGCCACAACACGCTCGTCCGGACAAGGGGCATCGAAAACCACGACGACGGAATCATCGAAGCGTCCGTCAACGATGGGCGCAAATGCGACCGGTATCGACACGGAGCCCCCTGCAGGAAGACGAAGTGGAACGCTCGGAGGCGTAATGGTAAATGGCGACGTACTACCTGAACGCAAACGAATGGAGGTGATGTTAACGTCGACCGACGAAGAATTCACGAGCACAACACGTTGTTCGACCGTGGTTCCGATGTCGATAGCACCAAAGTTGACGGCAGGTGGGGCGCCAGTAAGAGCCGTACGACGGTTACCTTCCAACTGCGTGATTGCCCGTGTAGGTTGGTTGTTGATGCGAACGCGAACAACGAGCGAAGCACGCTTTACACCATCCGTTGCCTGTCGCGGGTCGAAGCGAACAAAGAGCTTGACGGTATCCGATGGCGCCAGCGTTCGATTGAGAATCACGCCTGGATTCTCCACCGTAAAGAGCGACGCGTCGGGCCCCTCGATGGCAACGTTAATCATGTCCACCTCTACATTGGAGGGGTTGGTGATAACGATACTATCGCGGCCCGTAGCACACTGCGAGAGTGTACCAAAGAAGATCGTGTTTGGCACCGTGATTCTGCCACTTGCACCATTATACCGAACGATAACGGGCATCGAGTCTGCACATGGAGCGTTAAAGCGAACCCATACGGTATCGGTATGGAATCCCTCTTCGATTGGCGTGATGGAGATGTCAAGCTCGAACGCACTGTTTGGTGCGAGTGTGCCAACGGGGTTGAGTGTAGCAGCTACCGGCTGACGGCTGGTACGGGTATCGGCAAGACCAAGATCGATCGAACCGTCGTTGGTATACGTCTCGCGGCGCTGCGTGGGCACGCCCAGAGGTATAGCACCAACGTCAACAATCCGCGCGCCACCAATCTGTGGCTCGCTGCGCTGCCCTTGCAGTGCCACAGCCAGCCCGCCTTGACCGTTGGTGGACGTGCGAATTAGCAACGATGCGGTCTTTAGGCCTGCCGGAGGAATAGCCCCCGAAAACGTGACGGTATACGTAATGGCTTGGCCCGGATTCAACACTGCGTCGACAGTTGGCTGGCCTGTGATGGTAAACGACGAAGCGTCGGGTCCTGTGATAAACGCTGGGTAGAGCAGTGTAACTGGCACAGTACCGTTATTGGTTACCGTTACGCTGTCGATGGCAGATTCGCAAAATGGTATCACTCCAAGATTGAGTGTTTCTGAGGATAGTGCCAGACTTCGCTGACGTCCCCTACCAGAAACTCCAATCGTAAGACTGTCGGCACAAGTGGCCGTGGTGGCATCGGCGCGAAGTCGAAGCACGGCTGTGTCGTCCGACGCAGATGTGGGCGCATAACGCACTTCGATAAGCAACCGCTCTCCGGGAGCAACAGTGGCGGGAAGTGGAGGCACGGTACCTACAATCTGATACGGAGCGGGAAGTGCGGCAAGTGCGGCATAGGCAAGCGCGCTTGAGCCGTCGTTACGCACCTCGATGATTCGCGTAACGGAACTGCCCACAACAACATCGCCAAACTGTCCATCCCCTACTAAGGTCATGCGCGGCAGCCGGCCGTCGAATCGAATCCACACGGTGTCTGGTTGTGGACACTCGGCCACGTCTAACAACACCGGAACCACGGTTGGCCCCTCCTGACGTGCTGTAAAGTGAATCGAAACGTTACGCACTCCTGCAGCAGGCAGGGCAAACGGCAACGTGTGCGATGTAAACACGAGGCCCGCTGCACTCGACCTAAAGTTCAACAGTGTTGCCGGAGAGGCTCCGGCATTGCGCACAACGAGATTGTCTTGCTGTTGTTGACCTACGCAGACCGTTCCGTAATCAAGTGTATCACCACGCGGTCCTAGCTGAAGACCACGCCAAGAATAGCGCAAGTCGAACGGTTCCACGGCAATCGATACGTCAATCACGAACGGATTTTTGCCAGCAGCTGTATCGTTGCTACGAATGGTAATCTGTGTAGTCTGTACGCCCGTGTGACCTGGCTGACGTGAGTAGCGGACGATAATCGACCGACGTCCAAATGGCGCAATTGTATCGGGGAAAACGGTCGGCTCTTCGATAGTAAATCCGGAGCCCCCTGACAACGTGATGGAGGAAATGTCGAGAGGCGACTCGCCCTCATTTCGAATTTCGATGGTGTCTACAACGTCAGCACCTGGGCAGGCATACGTGCGCATGGCAAAGGTCGAAGGTGCCAACAGGATGGGTGGACCGTAGATACGAAGGATGTTCCAGCCAGATTGCGACATCACCCACTCAGGTTCGGCGGCGAACGGGGCTTGGCTAGGCGAGGGAATTCGCTGCGCTACCAGCATGTAGTAGAGCGTGTCGGTGCCGGGTAGTACGTAGGGACGTTGCCACGATGTTCCACCGTTGCGAATGGTGTCGAACGGGAACCACTGCGTGTTTTCACCACGGAGCCAGATGACTGCATCGTTGCCGTTACCATAGCCACGCACGATAAGGCGGCGCAGCGTATTCTTAACCGTGTCGAGCCCGGCGCCGCCATAGACGCCGTCGATGGTCACACGCCCGTCAACACGGCGACGTCCAGCGCCACCAGGGTTGAAGTGTCCTTGGTCTTCACCAGGATTCGTTTGCGGGCTTACAAAACGTTGTACATCGATGCGCGATCCAAGGATAACGGCACCGCCACTACCACCGCCGCCGTTGACGTCTTGGCGGGACGTCGTTGCTCCGTTAGCGCGAATGGTAAACTCTTCGAGATGCAAACCGTGAATGGAGATGGCACCGCCGCCACCGCCACCGCTCGACGACTTGGCTGTGAGACCAGACGGGTTGCCAGAGGCCCCGCCGCTGCCCCCAGCCAAAGGGACGATAGCCGCATTGCCATGACGTTTGCCCGCCGTATTGCCACCGGTGAACGTCGTGCCGCCGCCATCATCGCCATAGCCACCGCCGCCGCCACGTTGGCCCTCGCGGAAGCCCGACCCACCGCCGTGTCCGCCGTCCGGCACACACGTGTTGTTGTTATCACAGCCGGCTCCGCTGCGACCAAACGGATGTCCAGTACCTCCGCCGGCGTTTTCATGGGCCGAGCCGGAAGTACCTCCGGGTGTACCATTTAACGAAATGCCACCATCAGTACCCGAAGTTGGGACTGATCCACTACCCATGCCAGGACGTTCGCGCGATCGTGGTCCCACGGGAGTGTTGTTGTCTCCGCCAGGACCTCCACCCGTGTAGCCGTGTCCACCCTGAAAACCACCAGCAGGGTTTGTTGGGGCGAGGTTATTCGCATAGCCACCACCACCGCCGCCACCACCAGGACCGCCGTTGGCACCTCGAGCGCCTACGTCGATGACGGTGCCAATTTGACCATAAATGTGTCCTTGCGACAATAGCACAAATGGCAAGTATCCTTGGTTACCGGGCGTTTGCGGATCGCAGTCATCCGTGCTTACCGTATAAGCCGGCAGCCCCCCCATCTGCATGCTGTCAACAATCATTGCCCCTCGGCGCGATCGCACGCCAAGCCGTCCGGCGCCCAACACGCGGTCGGTCTCCGAACGCAAGTCCCCCATCGGCCAGGGCTGCACAACGTAAAACGTGTCGACATTCGACAGACCTGCCGCCGTTACAACACGAATGGGAATGCGAAACTCTGTCTGCAACAGACGCCAGTCGGCCGAATTGGGCCGCGCCAACGGATCAACAAAAATGATCGTGGAAATGAGTCTGCCGTTCCAGCTTACAGATACTGGTCCAATGGTAACAGTGTTTGTATCGGAGGGTCGGCCACACTCAACACGTACAGCACTCGATGGAGAGTTGTCGTACATACCATCTGCACCAAAACTTCCCACCTTTGAAGAAGGGGCAACGATTTCGATGTACGTTCCCATTCTGGTTGTCCCGATGTCGGGCAACATGTAGGAAATTTCGGGTTGGGCTACCATCGAGCCGACAGCCGCAAGAAACACGACAATGCAGTTCGTGAGGTTGGTCATGAGGGTACAGTAGCGATAATCTTCAGCTCGACAGCGATTGGCGTTGGTAGACAGTCGATCTGAATCGTGGTACGCGTTGCTTGCACGTGGGTAAAGTGCTCGGCATACAGGCGGTTGAACACTGGGAAGTCTTGCTTCATGTTGGTAAGGAAGACCTGGACGTCGACGATATTCTCCCACGTTGTACCAGCAGCAGCCAGAATAGCGCGGACGTTCCGGAACACCGATAGCGTCTGCACTTCGATGTCATAATCGGCAATACTGCCGTCCTCGGCTAGCGTAACTCCGGGAATGTCCTTCTGACCCCTTTCGCGAGGTCCAATGCCACTAAGAAACAGGAGGTTCCCCACACGCCGTGCATGTGGGTAGGCCCCAACGGGTTCAGCAGCTTCGGAGCTGTTGATGACGTCGGGGCGGTTAGTATTGGATGCAGACATTTTTTGCTTCGGTAAAGAATCGTAATGCTTCGGTGCCACCTTCGCGTCCTACGCCACTTGCCTTCATGCCGCCAAAGGGTGTGCGCAGGTCGCGCATCAGCCAGCAGTTCACCCATACGATGCCCATCTGCAAAGCCCCAGCAACGCGGTGTGCGCGGTCGAGCTTATTCGTCCAGATGTTTGCTGCTAGGCCATACTGCGTGTCGTTGGCAATTGCCACGGCCTCGTCGTCGCTGTCGAACGGCATCACGGTAGCAACAGGTCCAAAGATCTCTTCTTGATTCACGCGGCAGGAGTTGTCGAGGCCGTCGATGATGGTTGGCTGTACGAAGTATCCATCGGCGCAGCGTCCATCCACCCTGTGGCGCTTGCCACCAGTGTGAACGGTGCCCCCTAACGACGTAGCGAGTGAAATGTAGTCGAGCACCTTTTCCATATGGGCTTGAGAAACGAGGGCGCCAACACGTGTTGCAGGGTCGAACGGATCGCCAACCGTCATGCGCTGCGTTTCGGAAACGAGGGCGTCGAGGAAGGCGGTGTAGATGGAGCGGTGGACGAGGATACGCGAGCCGCAGAGACAGATTTCGCCCTGATTGGTAAACGCAGCGCGAGCAACGTGCTTTGCTACAGAGGTAACATCGACATCGTCGAAGACGATCGTGGGATTTTTCCCGCCGAGTTCGAGGGACAGTTTTTTGAACGCAGGAGCGGCAACCGAGGCGATGTGCTTTCCAGTAGCAGTACCGCCGGTAAACGAAATGGCCTTTACATCGGGATGAGCCACGATGGCAGCGCCAACGTCACCACCCAACCCGTGCAGAATGTTAAGCACCCCTGGGGGCAAGCCAATTGCAATACAGATTTCCGAGAGCAAATAGGCCGTCACCGGAGTGAGCTCGCTAGGCTTGGCAACAACAGTGCAGCCTGCGGCAAGTGCCGGAGCTATCTTCCACGTGAAGAGATACAGCGGAAGATTCCACGGCGAGATACAGCCAACAACGCCCACGGGCTGGCGGAGTGTAACGTTGAGCACACTGGCAGAGGTTTGGTGCGCTGCCGTTTCGGTGTGGAGGATTTCTGTGGCAAAAAAGGCCATGTTGTCGACAGCGCGTGGAATGTCGACGCTCTTGGCCAACCACAACGGCTTTCCGTTATCACGGCTTTCGGCTTCGGCCAAAACGTCAAGCCGTGCCGCAATGCCTTCCGAGATTGCCAGCAGATAGCGCGAACGCTCGCGAGCAGTGAGGGCCGACCATGCCGGCAGGGCTGCTTGGGCGGCCTTCACGGCCAGGTCGACGTCGGCCGCCGTTCCCCGCGCTATGCGTCCATATACAATGCCCGTGGCTGGCTCGATGTTGTCGAGCCACTCCCCCGTGGCAGCCGGCTGAAGCCGACCGTCGATATACTGTAGTACTTCCAGCATGAATGGCGGCAAAATTAGGCAATTGCCGTGCCATGAAGCAGGTGGATTACACGCACGTACGGCTTGCGCTCTAACCTGTAACTTTGTGCGATGCATCTGGCAGAAGCCATAGAAGACTTTTTACGAACCCTCGACGGTGCCCGAGGCGCGAGCAAGCACACGGTATCTGCTTATTCGTCGGCGCTCGACCAGTTTAGCGCCTATGCCGATGCGGAGCTTGGACCGATGCAGATGGAGGACATCACGGCCGCCGACCTGCGACCGTTTATGGGATGGCTTCACGATCGCGGCGTATCGAAACGAACGATTCGTGCCCGCCTTGCGGCGGTGAAGGCATTGTTTACACATTGTGTTCGAATGGGCTACCTAGATACCAACCCAGCCACTGTTATCGCCTCGCCAAAGCTGGACAGGCCCTTGCCGACAGTGCTTCAGGAGTCTGAGACTGACATCATGTCGCACACCATCGACCTATCAACGCCCGAGGGCTTACGCGACCGAGCGTTGTGCGAACTCCTCTACGGCTCGGGGCTTCGCGTAAGCGAGGCGCTACAACTTGACGTTGGCAGTATCGACCAACAGAGGGGCACAGTACGAGTCCTTGGCAAACGCAACAAGGAACGCATCGTACCGGTGACACAAACGTGCGTCCAAGCCGTGGCGGCTTGGCTGGAACGTCGCGGAGAACTTGCCACACCTGAGTCTCATTCGGCGCTCTTCTTGGGTAGTCGTGGCAAGCGCATGACGGCCGTTGCTGCATGGCGCGCGATTCGGGCGATTCTTGGACCGGTTACTGAGTCGGCCAAGAAGAGTCCACACGTTCTACGCCACAGCTTTGCCACGCACTTGCTAAACAATGGCGCCGACCTAACTGCCGTGAGCGAACTGCTTGGGCACAGCTCGCTATCAACAACGCAGGTCTACACGCACGTAAGTGTAGAACGGCTGCGCGAGGCCTATGCGAGAGCGCATCCGCGCGCCGCGAAGGAGGAGTAGCGATTGCGCTGCGCCGCCAATGGTATCTTGCACCTTTCTTACCCAAACGATCATCAATGCTTTCCTCTCCCCTTCGTATTGCCGTTGTTGGCACAGGACACCTTGGAACCATTCATACACGACTGCTGGCCCAACAGCCCGACGCTTGCGTTGCCTTCGTTGTTGACCCCGATTCAGAGCGCGCTGGCGCACTTGCCACCGAAGTAGGCGCTACGTGGGTTGCCACCGTCGAGGAACTACCTAGCACTAGCGTCGATGCTGTGATTATCGCCGCGCCAACGAGTCTTCACTCTGCGCTTGCTCTCACAGCCATCGATAACGAATGGCACTGCTTTATCGAAAAGCCGGTGACGGCAACGGTTGCCGAGGCAGACGAACTTGCAGCTCGAGCAACTTCGTCCAACGTCGTGATTCAAGTGGGGCACGTTGAACGCTTCAACCCTGCTATAGCAGCCCTTCACCAGTATCCCGTTCAACCACGCTTCATCGAAGTTCACCGACTGTCTGCCTTTAAACCGCGTGCCATTGATGTGAGCGTTGTGCAAGACCTAATGATTCACGACATCGATCTGCTTCTGTGGCTAACAGGTAGCACAGTCGTTGACATTCAGGCAACTGGCGTTTCCGTACTAACCCCAACGCCCGATATCTGCAATGCACGCCTCACCTTCGCTAACGGCTGTGTAGCGAATGTGACTGCCAGTCGCATCTCGGCCAAGCCCATGCGTAAGCTTCGAATTTTTCAAGAAGACAGCTATGCATCGGTAGACATGGGCGCAGGTACCATCGAGATGTTTCGCCTCATCGAAGCTCCATCGTTCGATGCATCGCATCAAACACCGTTGGGAACAGTCAACACCCAATACGGCGATCGCATGATTGTTGTCGACTCACCCTCCGTGCAGCCGCAGAATGCTATCGCCGAGGAACAACGCCGCTTTATCGAGAGTATCCGCACCGGCACGAGTGCTGCCGTCACGCTGTCCGATGGCATCGAAGCCGTTCGCATCGCTGCCCGCATCGAAGAAGTCATTCAACACGTTAGCCCTTGATTGCTCGTTTACTTAGCGCGCTGTTGCTTACCGTTGCCACGCTCTCTGCAGTCGTGAATGCAACGGCTCAGACAGAGGCCGCCGACTACTCTCGAATCGGATTTGCCGGAGCCCTCACAACTGCCGTGTCCGACTATCAGTGCGTCGGTATTAATCCAGCCAATTTGGGCTTCCGTCCACAAACCGATGTCTACGAGCTTTCTACCCCTATCAGCTTCGGTATCTATCGCAAAAAGCGCTCGTGGGCGTTTACCCTCGCTGAAGGGGGCTTCGCTGCACATAGCGATGCGCTTTCGCGCGCAAGCTTGTGGCAGACGTTGTTTCAGAGCGAGTCGTTCGACTTTACGTTTGAACAAAAACGCCAAGCCGCTCGAGAGTTTGCGAATAATGGCCTTCGCACAAGTGTCGACGTTATCCTGTTCGGCGCTGCATACCAGTCCGACAATTGGGGCGGGATTGCAGTAACAGCACGCGAACGTGTTGCAGCGACCTTTGCTCTGAACGATGCGCTAAGTCGACTGGTGTTTGAGGGACGCTACTTCGAATACTTCGATTCGTCGGCTGTAAACTTTAACGGCGATACGGTGGGCTACTCCACCAACCCACAGCCGTTTTCAACGCTGTTTGAGGGATCCCGCTTAGCCCTTACATGGTACCGCGAATTTGCTCTGTCGTATGGGTTGGAAGTCATCTCTACCGAGGCTGTTCGCATCTATGCGGGCGCTTCAGGAAAGTACCTTCAAGGCTATGCCTATCTTGACGCCCTTGCTAGGAACGGCGAGCTGTTCGCCCGCTCCGCACTAAGCCCGCTGTTTGGTATCAACTACGGCAAGGCCACCACACCAAGCTTTATCCCGGGTAACGACTTCGTTCCAGTGGGTACCGGTTGGGGCGCCGACGTGGGCCTTACAGTCACGGTAGGCTCGCAGTGGAGTGCCGCCTTGTCGGTCGTCGATATTGGTTCGGTGCTTTGGACTGGCAATGTATTCCGTGCTCAAGACACGGTGCTTAACGGACTTACCAGCGAGGGCTTCGTTAACTATAACCTGTTCGAACAGGCCCCGAAGATTACTGGCGACGGTAACTTCTTTCAATGGGGGGGCTTGCAGACGGCTACAACGCAACTACCCACGCGCATCCGAGCTGGCGTGAGCTACCGTCGTAATTCAAAAATCCGCTACGGCGTAGACGTCATTGCCCCTCTGAATACCTCTGCCGGTTCGCTCGGCCAAGCAATCGTGAGTGCCGGCGTCGACATCCGTCCCATGGTTTGGCTTACTGTCTCAAGTGGTATTGGCGCCGGTGGCAACATGGGCCCGTTCATACCCGTGGGCGTTATGGCCTCGTTGCTGGACGGATTGTGGGAGGTAGGCCTGCAATCTCGAGATATTATCACGCTCGTGGCCACACGTCGCCCCGTGATCTCGTTGTGTATCGGCCTTACCCGCCTTAGGCTTTAAGCTTAGTCAACCACAATTACGGGGCGCTGGCGAACGAACGGACCACTCTCGACGCTGAGTGCATACCATCCCGGCGGAATACCCGGTACGGCCAAACGAAGCTCAAACGTGCCTTCGTTAAGTACAACGCTGTGCGTGGTAACGCAACGCCCCTGCACGTCATACAGCATAAGTCGCACGGGCCCAGCAATGCCAACCCCAAGCGTAACATCGATGGCTCCGCCAGCATGGTAACGCGGTGCCGACATCGCGAAAGCCGTTCCTCCGATAGAAACAACGCGTTTTATATCGGCGCATGCCAGGTTCAACGTCGTGCTTACTTCGGCTTGCGATGGCAAAACGCAAGCGTCATCTGCAATAACTTCAGTTAGAAACCGAACCACGCCAGCCGGCGCAAGAAACACCTCGAATTGCGGCACGAATCGCACAACGTCGGTGCGGATAACTCCCGGCCGTCGAATTGCACGAAGTGTAACCGATGCCCCTTGACCAGCTATTGGTTGAAGGTCCCAACCAGGTTGCGATGACGCAGCAACACCGCGGTATCGGACAACTCGATCTGGGTGTGCGATAGCGATGGTAAGTGCATCAACATCAACCGACGTGTCGGCTGGTAGTGCAACAGTGATGGGTAGTGCCATTACGTCGGCAACAGCGATGGTCGAAGGTGCCTGAACCGCTGTGGTTGTGGGCAGTTCGATTGCCCTGCCCTGCACGTTCACAGTTAGGTCGAGCTGACGGCTGTTCTGATAGGCAAAGCTAGCGGCAAAGCTGCCTGATGAAGACGGTGCAAAGGTGATACGTAGCGGGAACGACCCTCCGGCCGGTATAACGAATGGAGTTGCAGGACTGATGGTGAAGGCTGCAGCATCGCCCGTTGCTTCTACCGACGTCACTACGAGGTCTTCACTCACGAGGTCGTTGGTAAACGACACGACGGTATCGACAGTGTTGCACCATGCAATCACTCCCATGTCGACTGGTGGCAACACGCTTCGCTGCAGACCAAAGCCCTCAACCACCACGGTGGTGCGTGCAAACGGAGGAAAGGGGTCGGGACCTGGGCGACCGTCATGGTCGACAACGACGTTAACGGTGCGCCGGCCCCCGGCCTGCGGGCTAAACTGCACGGCTAGGTCGATGGAGTCGGACGGCGGAATCACAATGGGAGCAACCGGAAGGGCGTTCCACTGGAAGTCTTGCGACGGCGTTTCGAATCGAACATCAGCAATCGTAAGTGGCCACTGAGTGTCGGTATTGCGAAGGCGCACCCAGCCCGCTTCGCTACTCAAGGTCCCAACCAATGCCGGCTGGAAGACGTAGCCATTGGCGCTAATGGTTGGCTGGAAGCCAGCGCCACGCACCGTGCCTATGCGCGCCGAGTCAAGACCGCGGCCCTGCACAGCAATCCGGCTGCGCGAAACTGAGCGGTCTGTTGGCGTAAACTCCACGGGAATTCGAATGGTATCACCAACTCCAATTTGCAGCGGCAGCGTGGGCAACGTGTATCGGATAGACGCAACGCCGGCATCTAACGGTGTAATGGATTCCACGTCGACGGCAATGCTGCCGTTGTTCACCACAAGGATGTCGGCGGACGTTGTAGTACCGAGCCGCTTGTTGCCAAAGTCGTAATCTGTTACCTCAAGGTCGGGCAGAACACCTTCGGCGAGAATCGTCACAAAGGCAACGCCGCATTCGATTGGAAGGTTGAGGTCGATTTGTGCTGTCTGGCGTCCGGGCGCCGACGGTGTGAACGTCACGTCGACGGTGATACACTGGTTAAAGCGCATCGTTACTGGACCAAGTGGAGTAACCCTGAAGTCTGCCGATCCACGCAGCCGCACGTCGGCACGCATCTGGATGCGTCGGTTACTGCGAAGGATGCAGTCGAAGCGCTGAGTCGACGACGTACCCATAACGATTCGGCCCAGGTCGATGGTGTCTCGTACGTCCCACGGACAGTCAGGACGACCTTCGCCTTCGAGGTCAATACCGATGTTGTTGTGACACGAGGCAAATACCTCAAGGACGGCACGGCGCATGCCCTCGGCCGAAGGCGTAAACACAAGTTCGATCGAGACAACCTCTCCGGGGTCAATCTCGATTCCATCCATAACGCCTACGAGACGAAAATCGTCGGCATGTGGCCCCATAATTCGAACCGAGTCAATCACGAGCGCCTCTGTTCCATCGTTGCGCAATCCTCGTGCGTCGTTGTAGGTTGCCGTACGGTCAGTAGCCGTAGGTGCAAACACGATGCGCGACTGATTCGCAGCAAGGACAGGTTTCGTAATGCGGAACGTTTGATCCGACACGTCGTTCGTAGGAACTCCAACAACTGATCGCGCCACCCAGATGTCGCGTAGTCCAACACTTTCAACAACAACAGGAGGCAGCAGAGGTACCGTATATGTACCCTCGAAATCGCCGGCATGGTAGCGATAGCCCTGAGCATCATCTGCTCGTAAGGGGTTTGGTATCTGCGGCACCGACGGCTGTGGCTGGGCTGCAACACGGGCAGGGCCGGTTTGATCGATGCGAAGAGTGTAATACCATGTGCTGTTTATGGGTAGCAGAACCTCGGCGTCGACGATCTCTGCAGCCGTGGCAACACTCACCACATTCTCGGCGCGGCCGTATACAACAACCTCTTCGTTGCCATCTGGAAGGGGGCGCACGACAACGGCATCGACGGTAACGTCGGCACTTCTAGCGGTAGTACCTCGCATAACGTATCGCCAAAGTTGTCGGCCATCCGGCGCATATTTGCCCACGAAGGCAGTGCGTTCGTCGATAGGTCCAGCATCCCACGATACGCTGCCAAACGTAACCCGCGAACTCGTCGAGTGGCCAGCTACAATCACGTTTCCGTCGCGGTCACCACGTACTGCCGTGATATGTTCTTCGCGCCCTGGGCCACCACGTAGGAAGCGTACGTCAAGAACGTTGCCATCGGCGTCTAATGTCGCTAAGTAGCCGTCATGAGCCCGCAACGTCGAGTTTGCGCTAAAGCTTCCAATCGTTGTGGTACCCGAGAAGCTACCTCCTACAAACACTCGTTGTCCGTCGGGTCGCACACCAATGCCACCTACTGTTTCATTACCACCACTGCCGTGGCGAAAGGCCCAAAGCAGACGTTCGCCGGGAATGGTGCTTACGCGGATGCGACCCGTTTCGCAGAGCTCTCCGGCTGCCCACGTATACGAGCTTCCAAAGATCGTATCGGCGATAACGCGCCAATTGATGCCGTCGCACGAAAACTCCAGTCGAACTGGCTGATCAGCACTTACTCCACTCCATGTGATGTCGATGCCAGTACAAGCAGATAGCACTTCGCCACCATTAGGCGAAGTTAGTACAACGGCTCCGCCGCCACCAATGAGGGTTGTAGTAGGGGTGCAGAAGGGCGTGCCCACAAAGGACAACACACCTTGGCGTGTGCGCCGCTCTGCGCCCTGCGTAAAAGCCACCGTAAATGTCGCGCTGCCCCCTAGAGGAATGGTCGTTGGTCGAAAGTCGACGACGGAGAAGAACTCTGGTGCATTAATACTTGCCGACGTGAGCGTAAGAGGCGTGTTATCGGCTCGTATGGTAACGCTGGCAGTAGTGCGTGCTCTAGGCGGTACATCGTCGAAGATGACGGGCTGTGGCGACACCGCAATGCGATACACCGAAGCTTCGGGAGTTCGGTACCCAACGGTAGTCGTCGACTGACGTCCACGCAGTAAACGCACGGTGGCGGCGCGCTGACGTTCGGCATCGGTGCACACCATGGGCGATATCCACGATAGGGTGCACGTGCTTCGGCGCGTGGTTTCGAAGGCAAGGACCGACATAAGGTCGACGAGTGTGCGCTCGTCGGCCACGATACTGCGGCCACCCGTTGCTCTGCAGATATCGAAGATCGACCTGTCGGTGCGACCGATCATGAGCGTGACCGAGAAATTGCGGATGCCCTGTTGGCGAGACTGTTGGATAACGCGTTGTTCGAACCGCGGCCGATCAACGATTTCGGGATTGGGAAATCCGTCGGTAATAAAGATCGACACCTTCGGGATGGAAGGCGGTCGGGCTTCCATCTGTTCAAACATGGTTGGCGAGTTCGTGAAGGGCGCCTCGTAGTTGGTAGCACCCAGCGGTGTAAGGCGGCCAATAGCTGCTAGCACAGGTTCAGGCCGTGTCTGCCAGTCGCAGATCAGGCGCGACCGACCGCTAAAGCCAATGATGCTCACCGCTGTTTCGCCGTTCCAATCCAACGCACCAACTAGGCGGACGAGCGCGTCCTTCACGTAGTCAAGACGACGCTTCCCACCGGGCAAGGACTCGTCCATCGAAAACGACTCGTCGACGATAAGGACAAGACTTACCGACGACGTCGACGCGAGTTCGACACAGTCATGCGTGAGCGTCGCTGTAAGGTCGGCCGTGTTACCCTCGGCAGTACTTTCAGACACTCGGAAGTCGCGAACATTGAGTTCGGAATATGGTTGCCCAGACTCGTCGAAGGCGATGTAGTTGGCGGTAATTCGGGGGAATGCCGAGGCATCGACGTTAAACAACGACAGCTCTTGGGCATCAACACGCACAAGCGCTGCTAACAGCAACGCTAGAAGGGTGAAACCGAGAACACCTTTTTGTAGGGGGACGAGATGGGACGGCACCATGCGGACTGCATAACTCGGAAGTTGATGTCAAGTTACGCAAGCGCTTGACCACAACGCGCATTGTAACTACACTCTATGCAGAGCGTGTCCAAGTGTTGTCGATAACCACTGTTCAACCCTCAATAAGGAGGATGTCATGACAACACGTACCTTCCTCGCCCACCTTGCCTGTTTGGCTATGGCACTGTTTAGTGATGCCACTGGCATGGATGCATGCACCATTAGACTAGGCCATCGATGCGCTGTGGTGAACACACCTGTAGCGTCGTTCTATGTTCATAACGGTGCTCTCGTGATAAAAGAGCAGTCCGGTACAATTTATACGAGTTGCCCTGCCCGCTTCCCTGCTTATAGCCAAAGTGCCCTACATGAGTTTTCGAGCCGAAATGACATTCGGCTGCACGCCATCAGAGGAACGGATGCACTACATTTCTATGCCCTTGCAATACACGACAACAACGTTTTTGCTATTGACAAACAGACAGGTACGATTCTGCTGCTAACGCCAACGGGATACTCAGTTCTGTGGTCACCAACAGGCTTGACTGCCAACGGAGCCGTCGTTTACCAATCTGATAGCACGTTCATCCTATATGACATCGGCAGAGTTATTCGCTACCACATAGGAAGACGGGAGTGTATCCAGGACATCCGTTTAAGAATGATGGGTATCGCTCGAAACAGCATGTTCTCTGTATCATTCAGGAACGACTCAATGTCATTATCATTCAGTAGCGAAGCAGGACAGACTGAGAAAACACTCGATCTCAACCACCTTCCCACACAAGGCCTTTACGTTGTCACCCCCGCAGCACAAAGTACTTCAGCCGCAGAGGTGGTTACCGCAACTACGAAGAGACCTATTGGCTTCGTACCATCGCACAGATTTCACGTCAAAGAGAACAACGCCCTTTCGCTCCTCCACCGCGACGTTTCTCCCGAAATCACCTGGGGATGCTTTATGTGCAGTGTGAGGAAGGGTCCTTCCACCAAAACAGAATTTTACGACATGGTTGCCGACTCCCATGGCAACGTGTTCATCAGCTCATCGAAAGGCATCTACGTAGTTCCAGCTGTTTACACCAAGGATGCTCAAAATGCTATCCGAGCAACACATGTGCTCGAGAACGTGGTCGTCTATCCCAATCCAGCCTCCACGTACATTACGTTCGATGTTGATGGCACCAACCTTATCCAGCCACAAGCAACAATCGTCAATCTTAACGGCCATGCATACGCTAACAAGCCGATTGAAGGCGAAAGGACAACCTTCGACGTATCCATGCTACCCACCGGCACGTACGGACTTGTGCTCAGTACAACCAACGCCAAGGTGTTTCGCACCCTCGTCATAAGCCGATAAGGGGCACCGCCTGAATGCCGGTTTCGTCTGTGCGTTACGCGCGCCGCGCGTACCGCACGACGGAGAAACCAAAGCCAGCCACCATGGTGATGACTCCAATCCACACGAGTCCAATCAACGGCTTTACGCTGAACTCAACGGTAAAGATCTCGCGCGGCTTGGGCATGGGCTTCGTTACGTCTCGAAACACAAGGTCTGCCGATGACTTCGACGGATCGGCATTATCACGGCGTATCTCGCTGAGCCCGACGGCATACGTTGTACCCGGAAGTGTCATCCACTCCGGATCAAACCCCATCCCCTTTTCTGTTTGAGTGATTTTGGTCACGACTTTTATCGTCGTGTCAGGCACACCAGCTCGCCTGCTCACGGTAAGCAATGCTCCCATTCGCATCGATCCGTCTGCAGCAGGTTGCTCCATAGACGGCATGGTGAATTGTTGGAGTTGCAGCGTAATCGACGAGTCGAGTGGAACGATGACATTTGCCTGACGCGATACGGAACGTCGCAAAAAGGCATCTTCGCGATCCGTGGCTTTTGGTGCGATGTATAAGTCGCTGGCAAGGCCCCACCGTATACCGGGCTCAAGAAAAGCCGACTGACGTTTGTTGAAGTCACTCCAGTACAGCACCGGCTTGACCACGGTACTGCTGCCATTCCGAACAATCTCAACCGGATACTGAAATTTCTCCCTGTCTGTAAAATGCCGTTCGATTTGCTCGCGACCCTTAAACGTAAGCGTATAGCCGGCAACGTCTACTGGCTGTCCCTCGGGCAGAATGGCATGATGCACTTCGGTATAGCCCGACGTGGTAATAACGCCCAGCATTAGCAGGCCTATGCCTACGTGCGAGACGTAGGCCCCCAGCATTGCACGCGATGCGCGCACAAAGCGCCAGCCCATCTGTGCATTCACCACAAGAGAGAACCAGGCCGATGCTGCCAAAATCACCATGGCTACATCACGCACGCCAGCGATAAATGATCCAATAGCAAGAACAAGCGTGGTAACCACGGCGATAACAATGTTCCGCTTAAACACCGAAGCAGTAGTATTCCGCCACTGTAACAGAAGCGAAAGCCCGTTAACAACGAGAATGATGGGTACCAACACCAGGTGAACGTTGTCGTAAAACGTGGTAGCAACTGCGACCTTTGGCTGGCCAATAATCTCGAGAATCACTGGCCACGACGTTCCAATCGTAACCATGATAGCGCTCGCCATTACGAGAGCAGCGCCAAGCGAAACCATGAACTCCCTTGTGGAAGGAGCGAACTCCTCGCGGTTGATGTTCATGTCCTTTCTGCGCATCAGCACCATCACCGTGCCTATCACCATGAAGGTGATCATAAAGGCCAGGAGTATCCAAAAAGCAAACTTGCCGGGATCGACGAACGAGTGAACCGACGTGTCGCCGAGTATTCCGCTTCGTGTAAGGAACGTCGAATACAGAACCATCACGAAGGCCGTAACGGCTAACAGCATGTTGGTTTTCACAAGCCCACGGGTTCGCTTCTGAACAACCATTGTGTGAACAAGCGCAACGCTTACCAACCAAGGAATGAGGGAAGAATTCTCAACAGGGTCCCATCCCCAAAAACCGCCCCAACCCAGCGTTTCGTATGCCCAAAAGCCGCCTAACATGATGCCAAAGCCAAGTATTGCCGTACCTGCCAGCGTCCATGGCAAGGCAACGTCGATCCACTTGTGATATTCGCGCCGCACCAAGCCCGCCATGGCAAAGGCAAAGCTCACACTCATCGAGGCGAAGCCCGTAAACAGTATCGGAGGATGAATGGTTATCCACGCATTGTGAAGCAAAGGGTTCAGCCCTCGGCCGTCGGCAGGCACAAATCCATCGCGTATGCCATCACGGGCATACGTTTCCCACACATACGAAAACGGATTTTTGGCAACTAACAGTAGTCCAAGGAACACAAGGATGAGGCCGTAGAAGGTCATAACAGAACCCTCGTATCCGCGCTGGCGCGAGTATCGAGCAAGCACAACGCCAATGAGTGCTACAAGGAGTGTCCACAATAAGAACGACCCTTCCTGACCGGAATAAAAGGCCGCTACCTTAAGGTGCAACGGAAGGTTGATCGACGAATAGCTTTGCACATACGTAAACTCAAACCGATGCTGGAGTATGAGCACGACCAACGTCGAGGCAGACGCCACCAACAGCAGAGTAAGGATGGTGAACAACGTTCTGCCGGCTGCCACCCATTGCTCGCCACGTCGAACTCCCACAGCATAGGCAATGGTGCTAGCCACGGCACAGCCCAACATGGCGTGAATCATTAACTGTGGTATCATTGATACACCTGTGTTGCGTGAAAGTAGCCCTCGGCCCCACCATGAACATGTCCCACAAACCGTACCTCGGCACCTTCGCTAAAAGGGGGCACCGGTGTACTTCCGGTATACTGCAAGCGGAAGCGTCGGCCAGTGGCATCGTCGGCCGTCATCATGCCTTCTGCGTCGGCCAACGCCACAATGCGTACACGCAGGAGCGCCTTAGGCGCCTGTTCGCCCTCGGTTGACGTTTGCGCCGTGGCTACGGCATTCGCAAAGGTGGTCTCCTCTAGCTGTCCGTACTTGGCAGCGAACCAAATGCCAACAGGAAGGCCAACGATAACGAGAGCAATCACGATGCGGCGAATCATGATGCTTCCTTTAAGTCGGAAGCATTACCCTCGTACTTCGATGGACATTTCGTGAGAACGTTCGACGCATGTAGGACGTCGCCCTCTACCCTACCCTTTACCACAATGCTTGTGGCAATCTCGAAGTTGTTCGGCTTGGCGCCGTGCAGTCGCACGTTCTTCAGTGCCCCTTTCTCATCACGCATGGTGAAGGAGAAGATGTTGGAGGAGGCGTCGTAGTTGGAACCACGTTCCTTAACCCACGTGCCTACAACTTGCACCGTAGATCCAAGGCGTTCTGCCTTCGAAAGGTCGGCGTACTCGATTGAGCTTTCGTCGAGCATAAAAAACGCCAGCCCGGCAAGGACGGCGATGAGGGCGGCGGCGATGAGAAGTCGGATCGATCGTGGGGACATAGTCGTGGGGATGCTATGGGGGTTATGACGATTGACGACGCTCGACGTCGGCAAGCCGACGGTCGACGCGCGCGATATACCAGGCAATGCCTACCCAAATGATGAGGGCAGAAGCAAGAACCACATAGGTTGGATTGGCGGTGAGGAAGTCGATCATGATGGTGAGGTACGATTCGAGGTTCGAGCTACTTCGTACAGTCGGTACCGAAGGTTCACAAGCCAGAAATACACAAGGGTGAACGCTGTGAGCGATACTGAGAAGAGGATTTGTTTTACGACGTTGATTTCGTCGGACTTCGGACTGAGCAGTGGCCCCATACTTGTGTCATCGGCACTACCAGGATGCAGCCCCTTCATCATGCGTGGAAGCACAAAAATGAGGAAGGCAGCCGTGACCGAGCCAATTGTAGCATAGATGGCCGACAAGCGGGCACGACTGGCCTCGTCGGCTACTGCTGAACGCAGTACGAAGTATGCAGCGTAGACAAACAGCAAAACGAGGATAGAGGTTTCGCGAGGGTCCCAGTTCCAGAAACTTCCCCAGTTGAACTTGGCCCATACACTGCCAGTTAGAGTGGCAAGAACGCAGAATAGCGTTCCTACGCCGGCAGCAGCGGCCGAGTAGGAATCGTGGCGAAGATCGCGAGAGCGTAGATAGCGTATGCCAAACACCATGCCGATGATATAGGCCACGAAGGCAATCCACGACATAGGCACATGGAAGAAGATAATGCGGGCACGCTCCTCAAGGCCTATGATGTATGGCAACGTTACAAGGGGGTTGGACGGTCCGATTGCGTCGACGTCGTAGATTACATCGGACTCCGCACGGCGCACATCGACAACGGTAGGGTTGCCAGAGGCCAGCTCCGAGTCATTGTAAAGAAAGGCCGCAATGCGGAGGTGGACAACGACGCGCTGGTCGCGGCTATCGGCGACTTCGACGAGTAGTCTGCCGGCATCGGCTGTTTCGGGAGGCGTCGACGTGCGTTGTACGAGCACAGGCACACGCTTGGTATCGTCCATGCGGCCCATTACAACGGCATCCGTGAAGGTGCCCGCGATGGGTGGTGCCAGCGACAGGACAACGACAATGCAAACAAGGGCAACAGTTAGCCAGCGCCACCATTGTGGACGGCGTTCGCGGAAGCTAGGGACAAACCCCAAGGCCAAACCAACGCCAAGGCCTGCGAGCATCAAGAGGTACTTCATACAGACCACAAAACTACGCAGTTGAGCGCACGCCGAGGCCTTCTACATTCGCCGCTTTATCAATGTAAGCTGATTCAGGCCAGTTTGGGATGCCGAAGGTTCGTAGCGAACGTCGTCGACGGAACTGCGCATGATGTGCACGCCAAGGCCACCACGCTTGCCTGCTTGGATACGCTTATCGAGGTCGGGGGCTACCCGTGATCGTGGGTCGAATGATGGAGCTGAATCGAGGATGACAACGCGGACTTCGTCGGCACCGACCACAACCTCGAGCATAACGTTCTTTGACGCGTCGGACTGGTAGCCGTGCTCGATAACGTTGGTGCACGCTTCGTCGACAGCCAACACGATGGCGTCGACACCTGCCGGCGTAAGCCAAGACGCACATCCAAGTGCCTTGCTCACCACACCGCGGATAACTGCAAGCTGGCTTGTGTGCGCAGGAAAGGATAGCAGCGGATTCGATGATTGACGCTGACTCATTCTTCGTCGAACGTAGGAAATGCAACAAGAGCTTCGGCTACAGTTGGCGTGATAGTAAAGAGCACCGGGAAGCCTAACAGGTCAAACACGGTGAACACGGCAGGTCGCATTGCTGCAAGTTTTATGTCACCTCCATGTGCTCGCACCTGTTCGATAAACACCATGAACACGCCAAGGCCAGCACTGCTGATGTAGTCCAGATTGGTAAAGTCGACGACGATGCGATTGCAGCCTGACGCTAACACGCGGTCGATTTCATCCTCGAGTGTTGGCGCTGTATGAGCGTCGAGGTATCCATGGAGAGCAATGGAATAGGTGTGATTGTCGGATGGTGCCGACGAGACGGAGAACGGCGTTGAAGGAGGATTCATGATAATGTCTATAAGGACGATGGAACGGTTCGTGTTGGAGTGGCCTCGTAGTTGTGTGAAACGCTGCACCGTATCGCAACAATTGTCAAATCGTCATGCGGGTCGGTTGAATCTCCATGGGCATGCAGAGTTGTTAGGAGGGTACGCACGACATCTTCGGCTGTGGACAACTCGGTTGAAGCCAATATTTCGACGACTGCATCAAGGCCTAACTCTTGCATTTTGTGGTTGCGACGTTCGGCAACGCCATCGGTGGTTAGCACCACTACGTCACCAGCATGGATGGGAATATCGACTTCGTCGAGCGTTGCATCAAACACGGCAGCTTCGGCCAAACCGATAGCGAGGCCGTTTGGTCGGTACGACGACACCGTCTGACCATGGACAACCAAGGTGGGCATGTGTCCGGCGCGGGCAAGCCGCACTGTTGCTGAATGCTCACGAAACTCGACGCACGACATCGTGATATAGATGCCCGGGCGCATATTCTTGTACAGCGTGGTGTTTAACCTGCGCAGCAGATCGGCCGGGCCTTGGGCAACGCGCATCGCTGTTAACACTGCCCCTTTCAACGTAGCCATATAGAGGGCGGCTGGGATTCCTTTGCCAGAGACGTCGGCGATCACGATTCCTGTATTCCCATTTGGGAAGTGTACATAGTCATAGTAATCGCCCCCTACTTCGTGGGCAGGAATCATCACCGAGTACACATCGACACGGTCGTTGCGAAGCGGACGTGGCGGAAGAAGCGACATTTGGATGGATCGGGCGACGCGGAACTCCTGTTGCAGACGTTCATTGGCGGCGTTAGCTGTTTGAAGTCGGTGCTGCTCTAAGAACATCCGGATTTGATCGCCAAACGCCGTGAGCAAGCGGACGTCGTCGCCGTCGAGACCAAACTCGACCGTGCTGAACACGACCAACGTGCCGACGCGGGCACCTTCGTCGATTACGGGAACAAAGATGACGGAGTTGATACCAGCGATGGCATTGCGGCGTCCACGTGCGTCGTCGACACTTTGGATAACAAACGGCTGGTTGGTACTGGTCGCGAGTGCACGGAAGCTGTGATCAGTATGGAGCACCTGCACGAAGTCGGACCGAACTAGATATTCGCCCTTAATCGTAAGGACACCTGAAGGGCCATAGAGCTCTACCCACGATCCATGGGCGTTACACACATCGGCAGCTAAACGCGTTACCGTGCTAAAGAGCTGGTCGTGGTTACGAGTTTCCATAACAAGTCGGTTGAGCTGCATGATTGACTCAACTTCGTTCGAGCGACGCAGCACCACGCCACTATTGGGTAAGGCCGCAATAACTGCACCTAATAGGCGAAGGAGAACAACACTGCCAAACAGGTTGAGCGTTGCAGGAATGATTTCACTGGATGGAATGAAGAGGGCGATAGACTGTGTTGTCGACGAGTTTGACGAGAACGCAAGCGTAACAAAGGCAGAGAATGCGGCCACAGCACCGAAGAACGTGCCCGAGATCAGGCGGACCTTCGTTGGCGTAGGCAGCGCTACCAGCCATCGCTGGCGTTTGATGCTTGAAGCAACGAGGATACTTCCCGAAACAAAAAGCAGCACGGATAGCACCTTAAAGGCCAACGATGCGTCGGACTTCAAAGAACATCCCCAAATGGCTAGGATATGCAGTGCAACTACGACGTGAACGACCCGAGCCCTACGTGATCTACCCACACTTAGAGCATAATACAGGAAGCCAGACAAGGCTGCCGTAATAGCAAAAACGCCAATGCCAAGGGCATTGCTCACGACGACTGTGGTGACGTCCTGCGGTGTAGATCGCAACACATAGAACGGTGTAACCACGCCTACGAACAGCAAGGTAACGGTAGACACGGCATAGGTAGTAACCCAACTCGTAACACCTTCGCTTGTAAAGTCCTTTCCCATCCGTGGCGCCACGGCTAGCAACACCAGGCCCACAAGAATTGCAACAATGGCAATCGATAGTATGGCCAACAGAGCGTCGATTCCGAACGACTCGCCAGCTTCGCGCTCTGAACCGATGAACCAGACCAACTCGACAACAAGACGAGCAACGGTAAGTAGGCCGCCAAAAACCAGCAAGAGGATAGAAACGGTGCGCCGCGTTGCGGAGTCGTTTAGGAGAGTGCTCACAACGCTCGCGCCCTGCGTTTGGTCGGTGTTTTCATTAAGGGGCGCCGTGTACGCATTCGTTGGCTATGGGTTACGCCGACTGTGGGCATCGACAAACGTAACGCCCGAGGCAACCATCAGCGGTACTCTTCGGTCGCCCACGATGGCATTCACTTCGTCAACCGACGCGCCGAGCGACGACGCGACAGCGCGCGCCGACTCAGCGTCGAGTAACTCTTCGGCGACGACCCCTTCAACAAGGACCGTACCGGCGGCATCGAGCGGGACGGTAAAGGCGCCGTCAACGAACGAAATGCGTAGGCGGGACGAACCATCGGTAATCACCATCCAGCAGCCCTCTTCCTGGCATATGCGTTCGACCGTACCACGAATGGCGACCGTGCGGTTTAACGACGTGGGCTCCAGCGCTTCCGTTACCGTGATAGCAGGCCTATCGGCTGACGGTGGCGCGCCAAAGGTGCGATCGTCGCTACATCCAATGAGCACAATGAGGGATATCAATCCCACAGCAACGAGAATGGTATTTGTCATGCGCGAATCTACACTGGTTTATTGATAGTTGCCAAGCGAACGATGTTGAATTGCGTAATCTTGCCACAGTTCGTGAATCCACAGACTACGACTTCGACGAACGGTACACGCGCAATGCTTGATGAAGATATCATGAACAGTGCTGTCAAGCGCACGGCTCTTCAGTGGCTGGTGATTGGTATTGCTGCACTTATCACAATCGCGACGTCGGCCACCGATGAGTTTGGTGGAATGACGGCGGACAGCTCTCGATACCTCAACGCTGCCGAGCACATACTTGAGAGCCATACCCTCTGGGTTCCTAACGACGGGCGTGCTCCGGCGGGCGACGAGTTCTTCGCGACCTGGCCTATTGGCTACCCTTTTCTTATTGCTTGTCTTGCGTTTGTGCTACCAGTCGGTACGTTCTGGGCCTCTAAACTCGTCAATCTGCTCCTTCTCGGTCTCGTAGTTACTTCGACCCATAGACGGTATGGCACCGAAGGCCTCATAGCTTCGCTGGTTCTAACGTGTGCAAACATGCTCGTGCTCACATCACTAACACTTTCCGACTCGATTTTTGTTTGTTTACTGATCCTTCTATCCAATACGATAACGACAGCTTTAGACTCGAAGAGCGGTGTGCGGATAACGACGCTGATACTACTACTGCTGCTGTTGGTAGGCGCCATGAGTACACGATACGTTGGGGTCTCCGCACTTCCAGTAACTGTAGTTGCAGCCGCTATGCTATTTCGACGTGGCCGAAGAACCGATGCGGTTAAGGTCCTTTGCACATCCATCATCGCTGCAGCATTATTTGGCCTGTACGTATGGGTAAACATTGTAAATACAGGTTATCCAACTGGAATACCAAGACATGCGCCACCGGAGCCGGCTGTCGAAATTCTTGCGTCGTTCATTATCTCGATTGTAGGCGCAATTGCCTTACCACTTGTCTCCTGGAATGCGTCATCACTTATCGAGACTGCAATATTTGTGGTCTGCTCTCTGGCAGCGGTAGCAGTTGGATGGCGTGTAATCAAGAGCCGCCCGATCACAGTGGATCGTCATTACCATGATAAACTGCTCGTTCTTGCAATTCTAAGCGGAACCTATATCATCGTCTTGCTTTACTTGCGACTTACAACGTACTTCGATTCCATCGATAATCGACTGATTGCACCGGGAGTCATCCCACTCATGTACGGAGTCGTGCTATATGGCCTCGCACGATATCCTCAGGCACGAATGTGGATTGTTGCGTTTGTTGCAGTTTCTTACACTCTCGGAGTGGCCGCACGAGGCGGGACCATCTTTAACCGCGTCAATGCAACCTCCTACAGCGAGGCCAGCACGGCACGCCAAGACTTCTATGCTAACGTGCCAGATTCGAGCATCGTCATTCAACCCAGCCACCACCTACGATACCTGCGGCCGAACGTCCATGTAGTTTTCCCATATCGCCAACCGTACGATGCCGAAAGCGAGACTATTGAATCGTTTCTTAGTTCACTCGATTGGGGGCGGAGGATATTCCTCGATACACGCTACACCGATGCAAGTCAAGCTGGCTACCATTTAAGCGTACTGCGATGGATTCAGTCCTTTCCAAGCGACACCTTGGTGGAGGTACGTCGATCATCTTGGTAACTGCGACGTGATGAGTCAACGGAGCGTAGTCTAATGACAACGATCGTTGAATGTGCTGTAAACGTAAGCCACGACAGGACTGCATGCCGACGATCCGTTGCCAATCTGATACATACCTCCTGGCCGTTGTCCTGATGTGACGGTGAGAACCACTCGTATCTTGAGTGTCGAGCTATTCCTCACATTCACCAACTTCGATGCCTGATTGGCTCCATACACTTCGGGCCAGCATTATGGTTTCACGATGGGTACGAGGCTTCTCAACTAATCTCAGTTTAGCACGAGCTCGTACAAACCAAGAACAAACTCGCCGTCTTGGACATTTGTCGTGTATATCACCCCATTACGAACTTTGTGAACGTGATGATTACGACCGACAAACCATGTTCCAGTGTCGGGCTTGCCAATCGGTCCAGACATAAACGTATCGATGTAACCACTGACAGTGAAGTTATGGAATGCGATATAATAGTCACCGGTCTCGGAGTCCTTAAGCACTCGACTTGTGGCACTTACATGAACTTGCAGAGCCTGACGTTCCTCTAACGTTGATTGTTCGTTTAGCTTCATTCCCTGTGCTACCCAGCCCGTCTTGTAGGCTGATGTATCGGGATCGAATTGTAGTTCTCTAGTGCGCTGTTGATCTTTTCGGCCATACACCCTTAAACTCCGGCTCAAGTTCGAGATGTAGGCAATTTCGTCGTCATCTATCCAAGAGGTTGTCCATTCGTAGTTCGATAGATCTGCTTGTTCATGGATAGAATCTCTGGTAAATCGTCGTTCTATTTCGCCGGTGATTCTACTCCAAACAACGCACCCTGTGCGATCAGAACCTCGCGCTGCCGTATTGAGATAACGATATCCACTAACAATGGTCTCGAGAGTTGAGTCTGTACTAAAACTCAGGAAGAATCGACCTGTACCGGGAGGATAGTCATGACGTTGTCGTCGTTCAATCACATTCCCATTGTAGTCAACGATTGTCGTAATGGGTATGTCGCCTTCGTAGGTAAAGTCGATAAACAAACAGCCACGCCCTGATTGTGGCTGACTCATCATTATTGGAACAAACGGAGTGTAACTCTCCTCAGCAACGTGTGGAAACGTCCGAAGAGAATCACCTGCCATGTTGAACATCATGACCTTGTGAAGGGGCGTCGCATTAACAACAACGAGTGAGTCATCGATGATGTTTGCTTGGTGCTGCATTCCAGCACCCGCTATTGCCGCAGAACCACGCAACACCACCGCACTCAGCAATCGAATGTGATCGTGTCGCGGTGGACAGCCCGCTTCGATTTCTTCATCAGACACATTGACGTTCTCCCATTCGAAGGACGCAGATCCAAAAGGGCCAGCGGCGAGAACCACTCCACAACGATTCGTAAGAATCGCATACGGTGCTCTCGTTACTCCAAAGGCCTTCTGATAGGCACGTATTGGATCTGGGAGTACAGCAAACTCCCACGAATGCTGTTCCTTCTGAAGTCGAACAAAGCCGTTGTCATCTGATGATATAAACACGGTCACGTCAACCGAGGTCTTCATCGACTCTTGCAACTGTGTTCGAATTGGTGAAACCGACTGGGCACATCCTTGACAAGCTATCTGCGGAAGGAACACAAGTAGGCGAAGTGTTGCTGTATCCTTGGGCATCACATCGACGATGTCGCCCTTCGACGGTTTCCTGCGGCTATCAAACGAAGGCGTGGAAGCTGCTGCCGATATAGACGACGAAATCATGCCAAGCAAGACCACATGAACACACATGGCAGTCATCGCCAAGCCAGAGACTGCGGTGTGAAGAGCACACACAAATGAACTGTGTTTTCTTCTGACGGCGAACCAGAAACTGGTTTCACAAAAGACCATCTGCGAAGTTACGACTGATAATGTGCCATTGGCCGAGCAGGACTTAATAGGCTCTTGATTGAACGCGCCCCGTCTTCGAGTCAGTCACGAAATACATGCCGGAAGTGGCTGGTTGCCAGAAGGCCGGCTCGTGGGCATAATTGGTGTGCACAACCCTGCCCAGGATATCATAAACGACTGAACCAGGGGCTAGACGACCATCCTTTAGAACCACTCCAACATCCGTGGAGGCATCAAGATATCGAGGCAGAGATGACACCGGCGATAGCCGTAGTCGGATAACACGTGGAGAGGCGACGGCATAGACATCGGTAGCCGACGCTTCGACAAACAACTTATATGCCGCGATAAACGATGGGGTAGTAACGCGCTCCCGATACCACAGCGAATCCGTATTCGAAATGAAACTTCCGAATGTAACAGCCAAAACTAGCTTATGATGACCTGACACCCATACATGATTGATCGACGATTTATCCGTTTCGGCAACAAAGCTGAATGCGGTATCAATTTGTCCAGTGCGAGTGTCAACCTCAAGTAACTCGGTAATTCCTGTGTCATCGATACGACCAGGTATAGGCCTCGACGTTGAGACGCGCAGTAATTCGCCATCGACGGTGAAAACTTTACTCGCTCCTCGCACATCAAACGACTGCCAACTGGATGCAGTCGACCTGACAAAAACCCTTCTAACGAAGTCGCCGTTCCCAGAGACGACCGAAGTAACAAACGTGAGGATATCGTGATCGTTAAACTTTAAGTCATCAAGCTGGCCATAGGAACTACCCTCGGGAACAGGGGGAAGATCTTCAAGAAACCACGAGTTACCGTAGTCATCACTTACAAACATATCTCCCTCAGGAACCCTTCCAAGCACGATTCGACCGTCACTTCTAACAGCAATGCGGTTCACATTGAACGTTGTGGGAGAATTCACGGCCGCAAACGACTGTCCACCATCTGTTGAAAGCTCTATGCCACCACCTTCATAGCCAAGGGCAATGAACCTACCATCACGCGAAACCGCGGATGATGTTATGTTCGTTGTCACGCGTGCCATCGAATACGGCATCCATGTATCGTCAGCGAGACGTTTAAAGGCGATGTACCGGGAGACCCCAGAAAATTTAGCACTAAACAACGTGTCATTCCTTAACCATAAGCCAGAACCACTAGCGCTTTCTCCACCAAGTTCTTCGAACAAGGGGCGCCCTTCAACGATAACTTCTCGGATAACCGGTGAGTCACGATAGGGTAACTCGGCAACAGCGCCCGTTACTACATACACCAAGCCACAGCCAAGCAAGCAAAGGAAGCGTCGTGATGTTGAGTACCGCCCAGCCGTCAATCGACCAGTAGACGGAACAATTGCTATAAGTCTAGCAAGCAGGTTTGGACTTAGCATGTAAACTCCATTCTCAGCATTTCGCGACCAAATGAACAATCGCAAGAACGTAACCGATGGTTGGGGACGGTAGAACTCGACGGTTGGTTACTAACGGCGAATCATGGATGCAGACCAACATGAACATTCGCAACAGTCGTCGCCATCCAGCGGTCACGCGCCTACCTGATACATCACCATCCGCGATGAACGGGCATCCAGTATTCCACCCAAATTCCACCGATCTTTGGAATTAAGAGACTAGAACTGGCAATTTGGGAACAAACGGGAATCAAGAAACACATAAGCCGCATACGTGTAAGTACATGATGTACAATCGTATGCGGCTTATGAGTGTGAGCCAACGACCGGACTTGAACCGGTGACCTGCTCATTACGAATGAGCTGCTCTACCAGCTGAGCTACGTTGGCGATAGGGCTGCGAAAATACGGGATGCGATGGACCTATGCAAGGTTCTGCGCCATAGTCTGCAGGCGCATACGCCCTACGTGTTGCCGAATCGTATCCACATACTGCTCTACGTATCGATCCATGGTCGCGCGGCGATACTGCATGATATAGCGCGGATGGTCGAGGGCAACTACGTGGTTGAACCTTCTGGTGGGGGCCAGATGGCGCTCGACAAACTGCCGTAGTTTGCCGCTTCCAAGGATGACGATTGTGGCAGAAGGTGCACCCGCTTCACGCACGGCGTCGACATGCTCGGCCACAAACGGAACAATGGCTCGCTGCAAGGCAGCGTCGTCGTAGAAGTTTACGTTGACCCCTGATCGAACAAAGCCGAGAGGCGAGAAAGCGGTGAGGAGAACGTCATCGTAGAAGGCCTGCGCTCCACCGTAGGCATCAATGACGGCAGAGATAAAGACTGCAGAGGGTTCTCGTCGGCCGTCGAGCGACGTTGGTATGTTGAGTTGATGGTTGAGAGCCCATGGGTCGGTAAAGGCCAAACCCGTAATGCCAGCACCAAAACGGCCTGGGTTAATGCCGTAGAGGGCAAGCCGCGGCGGTCCCACACGTAGGTACCGATCGTAGAAGCAACGAACGACGCGTTGGACTTCGTGCTCGGTGTAGGGACAGAGGATTTCGAATCCTTGCGGGATGGGCACCTGACACCGCACGTTGATGAGACGGTCGGCGAAGACCCGGCCCGCATTAGATGCCATAGACGAGTTGGGCGCGGCGACGTATGTTGGCCAAGAAATCTGCCGCTGTAAGAGAGCGTCCCGTAACACGGGTGATTATCGTCGCTGGTAGCTCGCTGCTGCCTACGTCGTGAATATTGGTTCGCAGCCACTCGCGAATTGCCGTGAACTCGCCGCGCTCAACCTGGTGCCGAACATCAGGAATCGCCTCTTGCATCGCTGTCCATTCCATTGCTGCATAGAGCTTACCTAGTGTATACGACGGGAAGTAACCGATACCCCCAAACGACCAGTGGACGTCCTGAAGACATCCTTCTGCGTCGTTAGGTGGTACAACGCCCAGCAGCGCCTTCATCTTGGCATTCCAAACGTGCGGAATATCGGCCACTGACATCGTACCCGCAATGAGGTCACGTTCGATTTCGAAGCGAACGATAATGTGCAGATTGTAGGTTACCTCGTCGCTTTCAACACGGTTGAGCGACGGAACGATACGGTTGATGGCTTTGAAGAAGTCGTGCCCTGATACGTCATCGAGCACGCCTGGGAAGGCGGCACGCAAACGTGGATAACACCATGACCAAAACTCAGGACTGCGTGCAATGGAATTTTCCCAAAACAGCGACTGCGACTCGTGGATGCCCATGCTTGCACCCTGTGCTGCCGCTGTGCCGCTGTAACGGGGATTCACGCCCTGCTCGTACATGCCATGCCCCGCCTCGTGGATTAGGCCGAAAAGGCACGACCGCAGGTCGTTCTCGCGGATGCGCGTTGTTAGACGCACGTCTGTAACGTCGAATGTTGTACAAAAGGGATGCGCCGACAGGTCAACACGACCACATGTAAAATCAAACCCCAAGGCCTTAACAACATCCGTGGCAAAAGCAATCTGTGCATTTGCTGGGTAGTGTCGATGTAGAACGTCGTCGCTCACCGAATTCGAAGCTGCGCTGATATCGTCGAGGAGTGCTACTGTACCCTCTCTCAACTCTTCGAATACGGGCGTCAGTGTTTCGACGGTCATTCTTGGTTCAAAGACGTCAAGAAGGGCATCGTACGGGTGGCTGTCGTAGCCAACGATGTCGGCCTCTCGGCGTTTGAGTTCTACCGTCCGTTCTAGCAGCGGTTGAAACAACGAGAAGTCCGAGGCCTGCCGTGCACGTTTCCACGCATCTTGCGCCAGCGCCGCCGTTCGTGCTTGGTCTTCGACAAGGTCGGCTGGGAGTTTGACCGTTCGAGTATAGTCGCGCACAAACTTCTCTACGATCCTACGCTCAGTCTCTGAACAGTCAGCAATCCAATCCCCTACCGAGTCTACGAGTAATTGCACGTCGCTACCCGTGAGTGTCTCGTGATGCAAGCTCGAAAGCGTCGCAAGCTGTTCGGCACGTGCTGCGACGCCCCCTTCAGGCATATAGGTTTCTTGGTCCCAGTTAAGGATGGACGAAGCAGAAGCCAGGTCTGCACTACGGCGCATTACGCGCTGAAGCTGGGCGTACGACATGATGAGCGGTGGGAAGTTAAGAGGGTCTACGATTACTTGATGAGCATCGCATCACCATATGCGAAGAACCGATACTCACTCTTGAGGGCTCGCTTGTAGGCTTTGAAGACTGTTTCCTTGTTGCCTGCAAACGCGGCGGCTACAAGGAGTGCGGGCGAACCTGGTTGATGGAAGTTTGTAATGAAACGAGTAGCGATTTTGAATTCGTATGGCGGATGAATGTACTTGTCGGTCCACCCCTTGTTGGGCTTAACGATTCCTGACGTTAGCACACTCGACTCAAGAGCCCGTACGACACTACATCCAACAGCGTACACATTCTTGCGCGCCTTCAAGGCCTTATTGATGACTTCCGCGGAATCCTTCGTTATCTCAAAATACTCGCTATACATCCGGTGCTTCGTGAGATCTTCGACCTCGATGAGTTCAAAAATTCCCTGGCCGATGTTCAACGTAATCGGTACAACACGAATGCCCTTTTTCTCAGCTTGCTTCAGCAACTTCTCAGAGAAGTGCAAACCAGCCGTGGGTGGCGCAATCGAGCCAACCTTCGCCGGATTAGCAAACACGCACTGATACGTCTCCTTGTCGTGCTCGTTGGGCTCGCGCTTGATGTATTCAGGCAAGGGCATCTGGCCAATACGCTCAATTACCTCGTGAAGGTCGCCATCGTACGAGAAACGCACGGTACGTCCCCTGCTTGTTGTATTGTCGATGATTTCGCAATAGAATCTATTGTTGTCGAAGTAAATCTTGTTGCCAATGCGCACCTTTCTCGCTGGCTCTACCAGCACGTCCCAAATACGCTCTTGCGCCTTAAGTTCACGAAGCAACATCACTTCGATCTTGGCGTTCGTTTTCTCCTTCTTTCCAAACATGCGGGCTGGAAACACGCGAGTGTCGTTCACCACAATCACGTCTCCCTTTTCCATAAAATCCAAGATGTTCTTGAACTCTTTGTCGACCATCTCGCCTGTCTCTTTGTCCAACACTAACAACCGGGACGACTCGCGAGGATCGGCTGGGAACTTAGCAACGGCTGACTTAGGAACGGGATACTTGAACTCACTGAGTTTCATACAGACTCCAATAGACTACGCCCCACAATCTCCCGGGGCTTAGCGTGGTGAACGGAAAAGACGGCAAAAATACGACCTTTCTACCCCCCACGTCAAGAGATTTTTATACGGGGCACCGGCAACAACACCGTGTATCTCCTTTTCAGGCATTCACTTACGACGATTCTGCGCGTTGCAATCCCGCCCTTCGATTGCCTAACACGTCGTATCTTGCGTGTTTGCCCACGACGTAGCGCCCCATGAACTCCTTTCAGATCGAATCGAGATATCAGCCCGCCGGCGATCAGCCCCGAGCCATCCAAGAACTTGTCGATGGCATAGAACGTGGCGACCAACACCAGGTGCTCCTAGGTGTGACTGGCTCGGGAAAGACGTTTACTATCTCGAACGTCATCCAACAGGTCCAGCGTCCTACGCTGATTATCTCGCCCAACAAGACCTTGGCAGCCCAGCTCTATGGCGAGTTCAGACAGTTCTTTCCAAACAATGCCGTCGAGTTTTTCATCTCGTACTACGACTACTATCAGCCCGAGGCCTACGTGCCAAGTACTGACGTCTACATCGAGAAGGACTTCTCGATTAACGACGATATCGACCGTCTGCGCATCCGAGCTACGAGTGCCCTCGTCGAGGAACGACGAGATGTAATCGTCATCGCCTCTGTATCATGCATCTATGGAATCGGCACGAAGGAGGAGTTTGCTGCACGCCGACTTACACTGCGAGAAGGTATGCAGATTAGTCGCCAGCAGTTGCTGTTTCGCCTCAACGATATCTACTTTACGCGGAACGACTTTGAGTTCACACGCGGTACGTTCCGCGTGCGCGGCGACGTGGTTGACATCTTTCCCGCCTACGAAGATGCGCGCTTCATTCGCGTAGAGTTCTTCGGCGATGATATCGAGCGGTTGTCGTGGGTGGCCCGCGACAGCGGAGCTGTGATGGAACAGACTGACTTTGTGATCCTCTATCCAGCTAGGATGTTCGTGACCTCGCAGTCGTCACTTGCCTCGGCAGTGACGAACATCAAGGATGAACTCGTAGCCCGTCTTAAGGAACTCCGCGATGCCGAGATGTTCGTCGAGGCCCAGCGCCTCGAACAACGCACGATGTTCGATATCGAAATGATGAAGGAGGTTGGATACTGCTCGGGCATCGAAAACTACTCGATGCACCTATCCGGCCGCGTGCCAGGCGAGCGGCCCGCCTGTTTGTTTGACTACTTTCCTGATGACTTTCTGCTGATTGTCGATGAAAGCCACGTTACCATTCCGCAGATACGCGGCATGTTCAACGGCGATCGGATGCGCAAAACAACCCTGGTCGAACATGGCTTTCGCTTGCCGTCTGCACTCGAAAACAGGCCTCTGCGCTTCGAGGAGTTTCAGTCGATGGTCCATCAGGCCGTATACGTAAGTGCCACCCCAGGCCCCTACGAACTCGAACAAACGATGGGCTCCGTTGTTGAACAAGTCATCCGTCCTACGGGATTGCTCGACCCTCTTATCGAAGTCCGACCCGTGTCGAACCAGATTGATGACCTCTTGCATGAGATTCGCCTTCGCGTTGACCGTAAGGAGCGTGTAATTGTAACGACGCTTACGAAGCGAATGGCTGAAGACCTTACAGACTACTTACACAACCTCAACATCCGCGTTGCCTACATCCATAGCGATGTGGTTGCCCTCGAACGCGTCGAGATTATTCGGAACTTTCGCGTTGGCACGTTCGACGTTATCGTTGGCGTGAACCTGCTTCGCGAGGGACTCGACATGCCCGAAGTATCACTCGTTGCTATCCTAGATGCTGATAAGGAGGGCTTCCTACGCAGCGAGCGCTCGCTGATGCAAACGGCAGGGCGCGCCGCACGAAACGCTGAAGGGAAGGTGATCTTCTACGCGGACAAGATGACCGATTCAATGCGAGCAGTAATCGGCGAAACGAACCGCCGACGCGAGCTGCAGCAAGCGTACAATGCTGAGCACGGTATCAATCCGACGACGGTCTACAAGTCGCTCGACGAGATTCTGAGCGCCACATCCGTGGCCGACATTCAGGCGCAAAAGACGGTCCGACAAGCCGAAGCCGAAATGGCGCGCCAGCGCAAAGCAGCCGAACCAATTGCGAAGTACCTAACCGAAGAGCAGCGCAAGGAGACGGTAGAACAGATGTTTGCCGAAATGAAAGAGGCCGCCCGCAACCTCGACTTCGAGCGCGCCGCTCAGCTTCGCGATGTAATCGCGCAGCTTCAATCGGTGGACTGACCTTCGTAACCATGCTCAATCCCAGTAGATTTGCACGATGTCAATCCCGCAACAGTCCCCATCGCGATACCGCATCCTCATTCTGTCGCACAGCGCCGTCGTGGACGTCTACCAAGACAAGTTGCGATATCTCGCCCGTGAACACGACCTAGAGATAACACTAGTCGTTCCTCATGTGTTTCCCGAAGCTGGTGGCGTGGTACAAGCCCACCTTGGCGATGGGTCCTACACCGTTGTGCCACTTCACGGCAGACTTGCTCGAAAGGGGCCACAGAGTAAATACACACTTCGTGGATTACGGCGCCTCATGAAGCGCCTCCAACCACACGTTCTCCACCTCGAAGAAGAGCCCGAGAGTCTAATCTCCTTGCAGGCAATCCGTGCTGCACTCGCGTTGCGCCAGCCACCAAAGATTGTTGCCTTTAGCTGGCGCAACATGATCTTTCCCTTCTCCCATTGGCCTTGGTATAAACCCAAACGCATCGTCCTTGACTTGATTCAACGGATGTGTCTGCCGCATGTCGATGCGCTAATCTGTGGTTCGCATGAAGGACCGTCAACATTTGCGTCTCTAGGTGTTACCTGCCCAATGCACATTATTCCGCAGTATGGCATCGACCCAGCTCGGTACTCCCCCGAAGGCCCACGCATCGACATTCAATCAACGTACAACATCGGCAATAACGAGCTGTTAGTTGGCTTTGTGGGTCGAATTATGCCCATGAAGGGCCTCGACACACTGCTCGAAGCTTGCTCACTTTGTGGCAACAATGTCCACTGCGTCGTTATTGGCCGCGGTGATACCGGCTGGCTACGTACAGTAGCCGAACGCACGGGTATGACGTCACGACTCACCATTATCGACGGTCTAGCCCCTGCCGACGTCCCATCAGCCATGCGCGCCCTCGATGTAATGGTCCTTCCATCGAAAACCACCGCCCAATGGCGCGAACAGTTCGGTCGAGTGATCATCGAAGCTATGGCCTGTGGCCTTCCCGTTGTTGGCTCATCGTCGGGCGAGATACCCTACGTTATAGGCGATGCCGGCCTTGTGTTTCCCGAAGGAGATGCCAAGGCGCTTGCATCCTGTATCGAACAAATGTCCGATCCTGAGGCACGCGCCACGATACGACGTCTTGGCCTGGAGCGGGTAGAGGCACACTATACCAATGAACGCATTGCCGGACAGATTGCTCAGGTGTATCGGCAAGTATTGACTAACGCAGGAGTCTAAGTACCATGGACGTCCGTACCCATATCTATGCATCCTATACATCGGCCCAGACTCGTATCTCGAACGTCGATGGTATCCGTCAGCATGCCCAGGCACAGTTTGATGCTCTTCGCACCACCATACTTCCCCACCTGCCTGCCAATAAATCTGCCGCAATCCTTGATGCTGGTTGCGGGTATGGGGCACTGTTGCTACTGTTGAAGAACGAGGGCTATACCAACGTACATGGTATCGACATCAGCAGCGAGCAGGTGGCCACGGCACATGCCTTGGGACTCAATGACGTGGTGTGCGGCGACCTTCTCGATTCAGGCATGTTGCAGAAGAAGTGGGATGCCGTCATTATGCTCGATGTAATTGAACACCTACGCCGATCCGAAGCCCTGTCGGCCGTACATGCCATCCACGACGCACTTGTGCCGGGAGGCGTCTTCCTTGCTCGCACTCCGAATGTAGATGGGCTCATGGGCACTGTGTTGTCGTTTGGCGACATAACACACGAGATGCACCTAAATCCCCTTTCCGCCAAAGAACTTATGGCGGCTACGCCGTTTACTGATGTTCAGGTAGTTGGAGTTGCACCCACCGGAGGAAGCGCCGTCGTGCGAATCCTTCGTGCCGTTGTTACGCCAGTCGTTGGACTTGCCTACAGGGCCGTGGCGCTTGCTGCAGGCGTTGCTACGTCGATGACCCTTTCCACTGCGAATATGTTGGTGGTGGGGCGAAGGCACGAAGGGGGTTGAACTTAGATTCCGGTCGTTGGAGCTAGTCGACGGACTATCGAGGCCATGGCAGCCGCAGAAGCGTCCCACGTGTACAAACGTGCTTGCACGTGCCCACGCTCGGCAAGCGTCCGTCGCAACGACTCGGAACGGGCTAACGTTGCGATGCCTTCGGCGATTTCTGTTACCGATTCTGGATCGACGTACAGCACTGCGTCCTTACCGATGGTCGTCATGGGCGGTCTGTTCGAACTCATAACGGGAATGCCCGACGCGAACGCTTCGATGATGGGGACGCCAAAGCCCTCGAATAGCGGAACGAATGCTAGGAATTCGGCTGCGGCATACCAGTCTGACATGACATCGTCGGAAACATAGCCAACGAATCGAATTCGATGACGCGAGGATGAGGCCTCGCATGCATCGCGGAGACTCTCATCGCGCCATCCCTTGCCGCCAACGACGACGAAATCAAGATCGACACCGTGTTGTTCGACGGCTAGCGAGTACGCCTCCACGAGCCGTACAAGGTTCTTTCGTGGTTGGACTGTTCCAACGAACAGCATATATGGTCTGCCCTCGTTACGCCGGTTGCGCACCTCGTGACGCTCTGCGTCGGTACGCGAGCGAAAGACCTCGCGCACGCCGTTGGGAACAACGTCAATGCGTTCCAGTGGAATACCGTACGACGATGTAATGTCGCGTTGGGCGTCCTCCGAAACCGTCACGAGCGCAGTAGCACGGCGGGCACACCTTGGGAACATCCACCGATAGTACTGCCCTGCCGACATACGCGTATGCGTGGCCTCGCGCTCAAACGCGATATCGTGAAGGACGGCAATCGTTGGTACTGTCGTGGTAAGGGGGATAAAGCCGTCGGGACTCAGGTACACGCTAGCGCCCAAGCTTCGGAGCATGCTTGGCACGCGATACTGGTGCCAGATGTGCCACAACACCGGGTGGCGAGCTGGTGGCCGTACAACATGCGGGTGCACGCCTTTGGGGATAAGCGAATCGTCGACGTGCCTATCAAACAACCAGTGATGTTCAACGTCAGGGAGCGCCGCGCAGAGTCTGCGGCCAATCTCGTACGAGTACCAGCCCATTCCGTCAAGTTTCCCAGGAACGACAAGTCGAGCATTCATTACCAGACGCATAGCGCCGAAGTTACGAACCATCAACAGAAACCGCAGCGAAAGAGTCCGTATCTTTGTGCCTCTTCCGCAACAGAGACCACCGAGGAATGAACGACCCGAACAACGTGACCGCCACCCCGACTTCCCCGCCCAATACATCCGCGCCGCTAGCTGGGACTATGCTGTATCGCTTCCGGTGGCTTATTGCAGCCGTTTCTGTGGTTGGCACCATAGGTGGATACACCTGGGCGTGGTTTCAACCTGAGTATTTTGCGGCCACGATTAATTGCGTGCCTCCACGAGTGGATCCATCAAGTCAGCTTGGAGGTATTGGTGGTATTACCTCGGCATTGAAGGATGTTGGATTAACGAAGATTACTGGAAAGAGCAGCTCTTCGTACGAGCTTATGGCTCTGCTATTTAGCCGGTCAATCCGCGACAGCCTGATTGATCGATTTGACCTTCGGACCGAGTATGAGATGGCCGCAAGTCCGTATGTCGAAGTTCTTGACGAGGTGGAGCGGAACATCGATATTGCTGTTCGTGCCGAGGGCAACTATGAGATAACGCTGTACAGTCGCGACACCGCGAAGTGTGTTGAGATGGCTACGGCATTTGTGAGTCTTGCAAACAATCTTGCGTCTCGCCTAACACAGCGTGAAGCCGAGCGCACCACCGACTACCTTGAGCGCAGGATTGCCCTGCTAGATTCAACCATGAACGTCTTGAGCCGCGCGTTGAGTACGCAGGCCTCGAATACGCTTATGTTTGCTCCTGAACAACAGCTTACAGCAATTGCGACCACGTATGCGGAGTTGCAGTCCGAAGTTCTTAAGCAAGAGTCAGTCCTGGGGCTGTATGAGAAGCTCTATGGCGAGGCCGACCAGCAAACCACAATCCAACGGCAAGTCCTATCCAAGTTGAAATCGCAACTTCAGGACGTAAAGTCAAAGCCAGGGTTCTTTGGCGATTTCGCCTTGCGCGATGCTGCTGAAAAGGGCATTCCCCATATTCGATTACTCGCAGAGATCGAAGCCCTCGGCAAGGTCAAGGCGTTTCTCGTTCCTACGCTCGAGCAATCACGGCTCGATTCTCGCAATGCTACCCTCAGTCTCATGGTCGTTGACGAACCACGTCGACCCGAAAAACGCATTCGACCAAAGCGCTCTCTGGTAGCTCTTGGCTCTGGCGTGGGGTCGCTTGTCGTCGTTGTTGCTTCCGTGTTTGCATTCGCCGCTTGGTCAGACTTTCGCCGGCACGTAAAGGGCTCATGATTCGTACACTCGGGGCGTATGTTCCGTTCTTCGGCATTGCCGCTGCCATTGCGAGCGCGCTGTTCGTGGAACTTACACTCGACATCCCGTTTCTTGCAACCGGGGTAGGCTTAGCCTTTCTTCTCGTTGTGCTTATGCTTCGCTCGCCGAAAGCATGGATCGCAACCTCTATCCTGATTCTTCCAGTCTTTCTTACTGAGTCAGGCGAAGGCATCTCAGCATTCGAAATCGTCGTCGGCGGATCCCTGCTTGTGTCGATTTCCCTCTGGGTGTTGTTCATGTTGGCAACGAACTATACGTCGGTACTCCGAACATGGCCCGACATTGCACTGTTAACTTGGTTGCTGTTGAGCGCACTTAATGTATTGGTTGCCCTTGCTAACGATGTCGACATCGTGTCTTGGTTTTCGGAGTGGGCCCTCTACGTTCTCATTTTGTACTATCTGCCCATTCGGGAGTATTACGGCTCTACTGAATCCGGAAGGATGCAGATTCTCACGTTCATTGCCGTTAGCTCGATTCTGCAGTCGCTCTACTCCATCTGGAACTTCAAGCAGCGAATGGCATCAACACTCATCTATGCCTTCCAGCTTGAGTCTGCGCGGTCGGTACTCCTTGGCCCCATTTTTCTCTTGGTTATTCTTGGCTGCGTTGTTGCCGTTTTTGTCGTAACCTCGCGCCGTGGGCGCTTGCTGGCACTATTCGCCCTGCTCATCAACTCCGTCGCACTGGTGATAACGTTCACGCGCACGCTCTGGGTCATGGGGGCAGTCGGCTTACTTATAACGCTCAGCTTCCTCACCTTTCGCCAAGTTGTAACAACGATGTCGGCGGCCGTTGGTACGGCATCGGCCGCGGTTTCTGTGGCCTATGCGTTGTTCCCGAAGCTTACCGACATCGCCCTCATGCTTATCAAGAAGCGCTTCCTGTCGAGTTCACGGCTTCGTGGTGGTGACTATTCGTTCGAGACGCGAATCATCGAAGCCAATGCGGCCTGGGAGCGCATCGTTGAAACGCCGCTGGGTGGCCAAGGCATTCGTTCGACGATCCTGGCTTGGGATCCCATTCTTCAAACGTCGGCGTACACGCCGTTTATCCACTTTGGCTACGTCGGCCTTACGATGAAACTCGGCTTCCCTCTTGTAATATTTCTCGTCACCATTCTGTCGGCCTTCCTGTTCCGTGGTGCTTATGACGTGTTCACTCACCTCGCACAACTTCGAACGATGCCGTCGCTTCGAATAATGGGCGTCCTTCTTGTTGCGTATACACCCATTATCTACGTCGTCATATTCATGTCAGGCGTCTTTGACCAACGCTATGGCATGTTTTTGTTCGCATTTCTCTTTGCTATGTCGGCAATTCTTCGCGACAATCTACCGTCGCTGCGTCAACGCAACGTACCCGCTCCTTCTTCTGGTCCATCTCCCTCAATTGCATGAGTTCGCAATCAACCGAACGGAATATCCTCGCTTCCCAGCGCTACCGAGTGTTTTTTTGGGCCGTCATGGCCATCGCTGCACTATACTCGGCACGTCTTGCTCAACTTCAAATTATTCAAGGGGCACGGTTTAGGCTGAAGGCCGAGGCTCAGGCAATTAAACAAGTGAAGATTGAGCCGTTTCGAGGTAATATTATCGACAGAAATGGACGCTACATCGTTCAGAACGCACCGGGCTTCTCGGTGTCGATTGTACCCTATGAGTTCACCCCCGAAGCGTGTCAACTGCTAGCCGAGATTCTTGGTGTGGACTCGAGCGCCATTATGGATGACGTGATGAAGGCGGCACGCTACAACAAATTCGCTGCCGCAAAGATTGCCGTAGGAAAGGATATTGGCTATGACGCCATCGGTCAAATCGAGGAACTTCGAGATGACCTGCCAGGCGTTGACGTCGTGATTGATCCTAAACGGCTCTATGCATTCGATGGAAACGCTGCACACCTTCTTGGATATACCCGCGAAGTAAGTGAGTGGCATTTGCGAACACTAGGCAATTATTATGATCCTGGCGACATCACGGGAGAAACGGGGCTCGAAAAGGCCTACGAAACGCAAATCCGTGGCCAGAAGGGCTATTCGTTTGTTGCCGTGAACAAGAATGGGCAACGTGTGGCACGTTTTAACGACGGCATGAGCGACGTACCGGCTCGGGAAGGCTTCGACCTTTACCTTGGACTCGATGCCTCGCTCCAGGAACTTGGCGAAAAACTTCTCGATGGTCAGCGCGGTGGTATTGTTGGAATCGATCCCCGCAATGGCGAAATCCTGATGTTCGTGTCGAAACCCGATTTTGACCTTCGGAACTTCACGGGGCGAACTTCTCGCGCCTACTATAACCAGGTATATAGCAACCCCGAAAAGCCACTCATCAATCGCGCCTCTACACCGATATATCCCCCTGGCTCGACGTGGAAGATGCTCATGGCGTTGGCAGGACTCGAAGCAGGGATTATTACCAGAACAAGCACGTTCTATTGTACAGGAGCATATCACTATGGCAATCGTAGCTGTAAGTGCCACGGTGCTCACGGTGCGATTGCCGTCGAGCACGCCCTACGAGTGTCGTGTAACAGCTACTTCAACCAACTTGGCCTCAAGCTCGGCATCGACCAATTCCATGATTATGGAACGATGTTTGGGTTCGGTCAAAAGACCAATGCCGACGTAACCGAAGAAGAGCGCGGCATCCTAGCATCGCGTGCATTCATGGATCGACGGTATGGTAAGAATGGATGGAACCAATATCGGATGGTCAACCTCGGCATTGGCCAAGGAGAGATTGGTGTAACACCACTCCAGATGGCAGTCTACACAGCAGCGCTTGCTAATGGAGGTGTTATCCATCAGCCACATGCCGTACGTGAAATCTACAATAACGTCACCAAGCGCCGCGAGCGCCTACAACACTATTCGCGAAGAGTCCCCATTAAGCCCGAATACTTCGAGATTATTCGTAATGGCATGAAGATGGTCGTTGAGTCTGGCACTGCCGTTGGTGCCAAGGTTCCTAACGTGAGCGTTGCTGGGAAAACGGGCACAGCTGAAAATCCGCACGGTCGCGACCACTCATGGTTTGTGTGTTTTGCTCCAGCAGACTCCCCCACGATCGCCTTGTGCGTCATGGTGGAAAATGCAGGATTCGGTTCGCAGGCAGCAGCCCCGATAGCACAGAAGCTACTCGACTTGAAGTTCAATGGTACGTGGCCAGTTACCGTTCCGCGTGATACGTCGTGGATGAGCACGCCATCCCGCCAACAACCAGATGCTCCTTCAACCTCTGATCCTGTTGGACCCTTTATGCTTCCAACGAAGCCGAAGCCCGTTGCTCGCCCATCAGCGCCGATTGCAGCTCGGCCATGATCCGGTCGAAGGGCGCGAGCCTACTGCTCGGAATCTTGTCAGCACTATGCCTTGTTGCTTGTTCGGAGTCAGAAAGCAATAGTACGACACTCACGGTATGGCATTTTTGGTCAGAACCGCACCAGGCTGCTGCTATGCAGGCTCTAGCGAAGGACTTCGAAGCTCGCAACCCCAGCGTGCACGTTGAGCTTGTTCCCCTCCAATGGTCCGATGGCAAGGCGAAGCTTCAAATGGCGCTGTCGACAACGGAACGACCCGATGTTGTTCACCTTGGTCTAGATTGGTTCGGAGAGTTTGCCCGGTATGATGTCTTTGAGTCCAGCACGTCTGCACCAAGTATCACATGGCGAGAAGCCATATCCTTTGCCGACAGCGTTCGAGCCACTCCGTGGACGATGAACTGCCGTGCCTTACTCGTACGCCACGGCGGTACGTCGCGACGTGTTGGCTTGTGTACATCGGACCCTCACAACGTACTGAAGCGAACGCTACCGCTACTGTGGCAACGGTCTATCACGACATTCTGCCGACGTAATCCAATCCATGAAACAATGGACGAGGCCTGCGTTGATGCGCTCGACGAACTTCGACGTACCGTGCAGCGCGGTAACCCGTTAGGTCGATCTCGCGATCTCGACGACATGTTCGTACGCGGTCATATCGACACCGTCATCTCTGGAATGTGGATGATTGATCGGCTACTGCCGTTAAGCGATTCCGTCGTAGTGATTCCTGTGCCTTCTCTAATCAATGCCGACGTGTTGGCCGTGCCGCGCGGCGCACGCACTGCGTTAGCACATGCCTTTGTTGCATTCGTCACACAGCACAATCGAGTGGTTACCTTCTGCCAAGCTGTTCCCGAAGCGGGCTTCCCTATCGCCGATTCCACGGCAGCAGCTGTAGTCGCGTCTGTTGTCCATCCCCGTGCGAGGGCACTATTCCAGGGATTTCGTGAAACGCTGTTCTCGTCGATTCCCATGCCAACTTCTCCGCAGACGTTAGCCATTGAGTCCGAGCTCGAAGAGCTTGTTGATCGCTGTTTACAGGCCACGTCGTACGCCGAGGTTCGTACCCACGTAACAGCCTCTCGTTTACGCGTCGCCGCCCTCGAGTAGTCGTTTCGTCGCCTCCTGCCGATAGGCAAACATCTTGGCTATCTCACGTTTCACCAGCAAGGCATCCGCAACCTTGCCCAGCCAGCCAAAGGGTAGCCGATACTCTACTACGTCTGTAAGTTCGGTGCCCCCTTCCACTGCACAATGTAGCGGTGCTGCCGCCACGTGTGAAAGGGGCCACTGATTTGGACATCGGTTATGCTGTGGGGCGGGTTGTACTGCGTGATGCGCACGTGCCAGCGCATTCGAATAAGGCCATACTGCGTAACAACGAGTTTGGCTTCGTAGCCCAGCCCTGGTGTACCAATAGCTTCGATAGCCACCTTGATACCTTTTGGCGTGATGCGTAACAGGTTGTTTGTGTCGTCGTGAAAGTGAAAGACGCGATCTATGGACGCGTTAATGATGACGGAGCGTTCGTAACTGCGGACACCTGGTTCCACTTTGTTGCCATTCGTAGTATGGATGGCTCCGACGTTACGGATGTGAGGTTGTGTAGTGGAATCCATGCGATATCGGTTGATTCGTGATTGCCAATCAGAACAGTTGTCGGCGTGCGAAAGGCAAAACGCACATCGTAGTGTAGGTGTTCCCCATCGCTGCCTCTGGCCGGTATGGGATGTATATCCAAGTCGAAGATGCCGTCGACAGCGAGTTCGAGGGCATCGACGCCAGTTTCCTCGAGTACTTCTTGTCGTGCTACGTCAATAACAACCGGATTGCCATCGGCATGACCACCCGGCTGCATCCACTTACGGAGTTTGGCGTGGTGCAGAAGTAGCACTTGTGACGCTGTTGGGTCGACCACCCAGGCCGAGGCCGTGATGTGGCCACCGGGGTAGTCGCGGAAGAAACAGCGTTCCGTTGACGTGACAAATGCGATGAAGGCATCAACAACATGATGCTCACTTGGCCATCGACGTGCGTACTCAGATAACATCTCCAGTAGTGGTGTACGGTTGGTGTCTAGACTCATCATGGTAGCTTTGGATATGTCACGATACAAACTCACTCTCGAATACGAAGGAACCCGCTACAGTGGTTGGCAGGTTCAAAAGAATGCAACTACAGTTCAGGGGGCACTGCACAACGCAATTGCGAAAGCCATCGGGTCAATGAACTTTGACGTAGCTGGCTCGGGGCGCACTGACGCAGGCGTACACGCCCTTGGGCAAGTCGCACACCTCGAGGCCGACCTGCATGGTATGCCGACCACAGTGCTGCAATATCGCATCAACGATGCATTGCCTCATGATGTGAACGTCCTACGCATCGAAAAAGTCCACCAGCGCTTCCATGCACGTCACCACGCAATTGACCGAGGCTATCTGTACCAAATCTCACAGCGACGTACCGCCTTTGGAAAGCGACATGTTTGGTGGGTAAAAGACGTGTTGGATGCCGAGCGTATGGCCGAAGCTTGTGCTGTGTTCGAGGGCTTTCACGACTTTCGTTCGTTTACCAAGGACGACCCAGAGGCGAAGTCGACAACGGTTGAGCTTATTGAGTGTTCGTTGCATGTTGCCGACCCACTGCTGCTGATACGCATTCGCGGCTCGCATTTCCTATGGAAGATGGTTCGTCAGATGGTTGGTTGTATCGTCGAGGCAGGGCGCGGCAATCTTACTGCCGAAGCCATTACGGAACTCCTTCGAACGCAGTCGTCGTTTCCTGCTCGAACAACGGCTCCCCCGTCCGGACTCTTTCTCGAGTACGTGCGGTACGAGGGCGACCCAGAGCCAGGGCCAGTCCAACCCACCATCCGCATGTAGTATGACGTTTAGATCATTCCATTCGACGTTTTTCGTGGTTCTCCTGCTGGCATTGTCATGCAGTCATGGACAGGATACACGTCAAAACCCTGCACCTGCAGGGAATCAAACAGCCATCGTGGTGTATAATCCCATTTCGAAGCGAGATACAACTATGGAGAAGGTAACGAAGACCGACGAACAGTGGCTTGATGAACTCTCATCCGAGGAGTTTCGAATCGCCCGCAAGAAGGGTACGGAGCGTGCGTTCACTGGTAGGTACTGGAATCATCACGACGACGGAACGTACACGTGCCGATGCTGCGGGACATTCTTGTTTTCGTCGTCGACGAAGTACGAATCCGGTTCGGGCTGGCCAAGTTTCTACGATGTTGTTTCATCGAAGAACGTCCGGCTTGAGTCTGACTTTGCACTGGGCGTCGAGCGCACGGAAGTTCTGTGCGCGCGCTGCGACGCCCATTTAGGTCACGTATTTGATGACGGCCCTCGACCTACTGGCCTTCGGTACTGTATCAACTCTGCCTCGATGGGCTTTGTGCCAAAGCAAGACGACGCCCCTTAATCGGAGTGCGTTTGGGTACCTGTCTCGAGCGATGCCGTACGTTGGCGCCAACGCGCCCAGCGTTCTTGGTTGTCGACGAGGATGAAGTACATACAAGGAACGATAACGAGCGTTAGGAAGGTTGAGAAACCTAGGCCGAAAACAATCGACCAAGCCAACGGCCCCCAGAACGCAACGGAATCGGAGCCAATGTGGATACGAGGATCGAGCGTTGTCATGAGCGAGCCGAAGTCGATGTTCAGACCAATCGCAAGTGGTACAAGCGCTAGGATTGTTGACGCAGCGGTTAGCAATACGGGATTGAATCGGGTTACGCCACCTTCGATAATGGCGTCCTTTAAGGCATAGCCTTCCTTCTTGAGAACGTCGGTAAAGTCGACGAGTACGATACCGTTGCGGACAACGATACCACCGAGGGCCACGATTCCAACGCCGGTGATAACAATGGAGAAGTCCATCTGGAAGAGGACAAAGCCGAGCAGAACGCCGATGACACTGAAGAGTACGGTGGTCATAATCAGGACGGGCTTAGCAATCGAGTTGAACTGCGTTACCATAATCATGAGAATGATGAGAGCGGCGATTCCAAATGCAGATCCAAGGAAGCTTGCAGTTTCTTCTTGTTCTTCTTGGGCTCCAGTAAGTCGAATGTCGTAGCCACTGGGCACGTCGATGCGGGCTATTGCGCGCTCTATCTGTTGATTGATAGCCGTTGCATTATAGCCCTGTTCCTTGAGTACGTTTGATGAGAGAGTTACGACCCGACGCTGGTTCTTTCTGTTGATTCCCGAGAAGTTCGAGTTGTAGTCGACGGTGGCAATTGCAGAGATAGGCACCTGACGGAACTGTCCTGTACTCATCTCGCGGAACGTAATCGGAAGGTTCATGATTGCATCGACGTTGTATCGCATCGATGGCTCGACGCGAATCATCACGGGATACTCTTCCTCGCCAACGCGCAGCTTCGTGGCTTCGGCACCATAGATCGCATTGCGTAATGCCATACCAACGGTAACCGAGGATATGCCCTCGGCTGTGGCCTTCTCCCGGTCGATGTTAACCGATATTTCGGGCTTGTTGCGCTCAAGGTCGGACTTTAGTCGCTCGATACCTTGGATTTGCAATGAGTCTACAATCAGTGCACGAACGCGAGCTGAGAGATCCACAAGTGTTTCGAAGTCATCACCACTGATCTCAATGTTTACGTCTTTTCCCGTTGGAGGACCGTTAGACTCTTGTTCTACGACGATCTCTGCCCCGGGAATGCCTCCAACCGCATCGCGAATCTTAGCAAGATATGGTCTGGTGCTGACTCCTCCTCGCTCGTTGTATTTCACGAAAGCAACCGAAACCTTACCCTTATTTGGAACAACGGTTCTATCAGGATTACTTGGGTCTCCAGCGCCAATGCCGACATTACTTACAACATTTGAAACAAGCGGGTTGTTTTTGCCGAGCACGCCAAACACTCGACGCTCCACCTCGGTTGTGATAGAGTCTGTAACACGTGCATCCGTGCCAATCGGCATCTTAACGTACACGTAGGCGAAATTGGGATCTGCCTGTGGAAAGAAGATTGGCGGCTTTCCGAACAGACCAGTAATGATAAACGTCGCTACGAGTAAGGCAACCATGGCCGCCAGAACTAGGTATGGGCGAGCTCCTTGCAATGCCCATTGTAACGTACTGCGGTAGACATTCATCATCCATGGCAATGTACGTTCTTGGAAGGGTTCAATCAGATGTGGCGTTATGAAGTAGCGGTTCACGAGCCAGAAGCCCATTACCGAGGCGCTTAGCGTCGCGACAACGTAATTACCAGATTTCAACCCAATAACCACACCTATGGCAATGACGAATGCTGCAACCACTAGCCGTAGTATCAATGCAGACCCAGCCAGCGGCTTTGCTTTGCGGTCCATGAAGTCGACTGCAAACACAGGATTGATAATATAGGCCACAACGAGTGAAGCCGTAAGTGTGATGATGAGCACCGCTGGCAAGTACATCATAAACTCGCCAATGATGCCAGGCCAGAATAGCAATGGGAAGAATGGGGCCAGCGTGGTGAGCGTGCCCGCAACAACCGGTGCAAAAACCTCGGCTGCGGCGTGTTTGGCCGCCGTGCGAACATCCATGCGCTCGCGAACGTGCAGTCGATGGGTATTCTCGATGACCACGATAGCGTCATCGACAATGATACCCAGAGCCAAGAGAAAGGCAAACGTGGCAACGACGTTCAACGTGAAGTCTAGGCCAGGCATTACCATGAAGGCGAGGAACGACGACAACGGCGTAGCAAGACCAACAAACAAGGCGTTCTGCACTCCCATGAAGAACATCAGAATGATGGTCACGAGAATGAAGCCCAGGATGATACTGTTTACAAGATCGGCGATGTTCGTTCGCGTGGCCTCGGACGTATCGTTCGTAATAACGGCCGTAACGTTCTGTGGCAGCTTACTCTCGCTGTAGTCCGTAACGATATCGCGAATCTTATCCGATGCATCAATGAGGTTCTCTCCAGCCTTCTTGAGAACTGAGAGCGTTACCACGGGCTTTCCGTCCAACCGTGCGTAGCTCTGACGCTCAACACTCGTCTCGACAACCATGGCGATGTCGCGTACATACACTGCATTACCACGACCACCACGGACCACAATCGACTGAATCTGCTCGGCTGTTTTGAATTCACCACTTACCTGCACGCCGCGGCGTACGCCGCCCTGTACGACATCGCCGCCACTGATGTTGACGTTTTCGCTGCCAATGGCTCGCGAAATGTCGTCGAACGAAACTCCTAATGCCTGCATCTTGTAGGGATCTACATCGACGCGAACCTCTTTGTCGAGAGCACCGATGATGTCGACGCGTCGAATCTCTTTCAACGACTCAATACGATCCTGTAGGTCATCGGCAAAGCGCTTCAAATTGTCGAGACCAACGTCGCCGGCGATGTTAACAAACATGATCGGAAACTCCGAGAAGTCAATTTCGGCAACATCCGGTCCCTTTGTAAGGTTGGTCGGCAAGTCGGTCTTGGCACGGTCGACGGCGTCGCTAACACGTTGCTTCGCTACCGTCGGAGTAATATCGGTGGTAAACTCCACCATAACAATCGATGCATCCTGCAGCGATTGACTCGTGACCTTCTTAACGTCGGCGATTGACTTAATCTGTTTCTCGATTTGTCGAGTAATGAGATTCTCGACGTCGGTGGGAGCCGTCCCCGCGTTAATGGTCGTGACCAGAATCGTTGGCACAACGATGTCGGGGAATTGCTCCTTGGGCAGACGAGAATACGTTAGCAAGCCGATGATGGTAATCACCGCTGTCAGCACGTAAATCGTTACTCGATTATCCACGGCCCACGCCGTGATGGGAAAACTGCGTTCGTGTTTCATGGCGTGCTCGCTTAGCGTCCTTCGTTGATTATCCGCACCCGCTGGCCTTCGGCCACCTCAAGTGCGCCGCCTACAATAACCTTATCGCCCGAACCAAGGCCTGATACCACCTGTACCTGGTCGCCCGAAACGCGTCCAATCTCTACATCGCGCCGCGTAGCAGCACCCTGCGCATTAACCACGTGAACGTATGCCCTATCTCCGTCTCGAACGATTCCTGCAAGGGGCATCGAAATAGCTTTCGGAATGGTCAGATCGTTAATGCGAACGACGGCCGTCATATTCGGACGAACCGACGCCCCAACACGTGAAAGCGGAATCTCAACGTGTACAGTGCGGCTCACAGGGTCAACGAGCTTGCCAACTGTGCTGATGCGAGTTCTGATTGTGTCAGCAGCATCGGGAACAATGATGGTTACTGGGTCTCCCGGTGTAACATCACGTACATGGACCTCGGCAAGATCCACAGCGACGTGCATATCAGCAGTATTCACGATCGTGAGAACGGGCATACCTGGTGCTACCGTTTCGCCTAAGCGAGGGCGCACACCGTCGACAATGCCGGCGACAGGTGCAACAACCTGATGCAGGGCTAGCTGCTCTCGGAGCGACGCCATGCGTTTTTCGAGTGACTCTTTCGACGTTTTGGCCTGCAGATACTGCATCTCCGATCCGGCTTTAGCTTCGTAAATACGGCGCTGGCGTTCATACATCGTAACGGCCAGCTCGAGTTGCGTTTCAACCTCTTCGAGGGCTCGTCGCGTCAGCTCCGAATCGATCTCAAGAAGCAGTGCCCCTTTCTGAACAAACTGGCCATTCACGACTGGCAGTTTGGTGACGATGCCTCCGGTTCGGGGAGAAACAGAAATTGTTGTTCTGGACTGTACCGAGCCGCGAATGTCGATAATGTGCTCAAAGGGGGCTTCGTTTGTCGTGGCAATCGTGACGGGCACAGGAGCGGTCTCGGTCCGAGAAGATGCTGCTGTACCTTCTAGGGCCTTGATCTTGGCGTCGATGGCGTCTCGCTGCGCTAGCAGAGTTTCGAGTGACTCGTCGCCACCACAGGCCGTTAGCATTAACATAGTCGCAGCTAGGGCGACGAAGGCATACACGGGTTTCCGTTGAGAGGATAGCATGAGGGTTAAAAGGACGTTGGGTTGGTAGTTCGTTGGTAATACGTCGGACAGTTAGCGGCGTTCGATAGAGCGGACAAAGAGCTGTGCAAGGGCTCCCATGGCTTCACTCACGGGCGGCATTTGCATGTCGGGGGGATACATACCGTTCATGATGACGACCATGGCACCTTTGAGGGCGACCATCATCAGTGGTACAACGCTCGCGACATTCATGGATGGATCGAAGGCGCCCTTGGCAATGCCGTCTTCGAGGATGGCGTGTACGATGGACATCGTCTCGAGATTGAGTTCACGGAACCGGTCAATGTCGGGCGACTGAGGGTGGTCGGGACCACACTGGCACATGTCGCGTACATTAACAGCCGTCATGATGCGGTAGAAAATCTGGTGTTCGGAAGGATAGGCATAGAACACATCTACCGACCGCAGAACCTTGTTCTGAGGTGAAAGTCGGCTACGGGCAATCTCGCGAAGCTTCTCGTTGAGTTGTTCGAGATGCTCGGTCATGATGGCCATGATGAGTTCGTTCTTGCTCTTGAAGTACAGGTAGAGTGTACCTTTCGCCAACTCACTCTCCGTTGCGATACGATCCATAGAGGCCTGTTCGAGACCCACTTCAAGAAACACTCGTTTGGCAGCCTCGATAATCGTCGATCGGCGATGCTCGCGTTCCTTTTCTCTACGTTCGGCAACTCCCATGCGTTAGTCCCTTGGAATCGATGTGAAGTACCGAGCGTCTAGGCCACCAACTGCGCGTTCAAGGTCGAACCGAGCAATGTGAAAGTCGTGAAGTGCCTGCGTCGTGTTTGTGCGTGCCTGAGCCAGAGCGAGGTCTGCATCGTTGATTTCCAGCAAGCTGCCGGTGCCCTCGCGATATCGTATCTGCGCTATCTCGCGCCCACGTTCGGCTTGGCGCACGGTACGTTGAAGACCTTCGTACCGGGCTTTGGCACTGCGTAACAGATTCATGAACGTTCGGACTTGCAGACGCACTCCGTCTTTGAGTTGGGCGACTTGTACCCTGACGGTCTCGTAATCTGCTTGGCTTTGCTCGACCTTCGCCTTGGTTCGCAGACCATTGAACAGGTTCATCTGGAACTGCAGGCCTACACCAGCGCTCGAGGCCGATAACCAGTTGCTGAAGGTCGCAGATTGCCCCTGATTCATCCAGTTACCAAATGCAGCGATTGTAGGATAGTAATCACCCTCGTTTACGGTAATGAACTCGCGGCTAACCTGCATTTGCAAATCGGTTGCCTTGACATCGTAATTGTCAGCAAGGGCTTTCCGAATGTTATCGTCTTCACTTCCTACGTCCTGCAAGTCGGTCGAAAACGAGCCAACGGGCTCTAGACTGTCGCTCATCGACACACCCATATACGTCACCAGCGCACTCACTGCGTTGTCGTAGCCAGATTCGGCCTGGGTAACAATAGGCTTGATATTGTCGACGGCAACTTCGGCACGTATTGCGTCAAACTCAGCCACAAGCCCCTCTCGAAACAACAGTTGAATGTTCTCCAGGTTGCTTTGTCCGTTACCCAATGTTGCCTTAGCGATAGCCAAGAACTCCTTGGCTAGCAGTGCTCCATAGAATCGCTTTCGCGTGTCGGTAACCACGGTTGCTATCACTCCCCGCAGATTTGCCCGGGCAGCAGCGTTGTACATTCGCGAAGCACCAATGCCAGTAAACACTGCGGAGTTAAACAGTATCTGGCTTGCCTGTACACCAACGTTGTACTGATTATCGAGTCCAACCGTAACCGCATTCAGTCGACCTGAAGCAGGATCGCTGAAGTCTGGAATGAAAAACACGGGCAATTGAACGTTCCGTGTGTACACTGCCGACAGGTTCAGCGTAGGCAACGCATACCCAAGTGCCTCCGACACCTGCGCTTCCGCCTTTTTTATTCCCTGACGCGCAGCAGCAACCTGCTTGCTGTTTGCGATGGCAAGAGTTTCGGCTTCCTCGAGCGTAACAGGGCGTACTGCGGCGTAAGTGCCGATAGTCGCTGCGATAGCGACGATGAACAATGCAAGAGCTCGCATGTGACGTTTTAGACTGAATGGTAGACAAGTAATGACTAGCGGTCACAAAACTACCACAAGTACACGATTTGACCAAACGTCACTATCCGACCATCAGTTCCCGTCACTCCTATACCGGTAACCGATGTGTTAGCACATCTCAAGAAAGGGGCTTCGATTACTCGTCGAGAATCGATGTTGGAATGCAGCCAAGATTGGGTACCACGACGTCGGCATGGATGGCCTCGTACTCGCCGACGAGGACCGTCCGACAGCCAGCAGCGCGTCCTGCTTGCGCGTCGGAAAGCGAGTCTCCGATGAACCACGACGAAGGCAAGCAAATGGTAAGGGCGGCGGCGGCGTCAAGCAGCATTCCCGGCTGCGGCTTGCGTCGGCGCGAAAACTCCGTGGCAAGGTCGGTGCAGCACTCGATGCGATCGAAACGAATCCCCTTCGTCTCGAAGGCGGCACACAGCGTTTCATTCACGAGGTCAAGGTCCTTGTTTGTCATGAGCCCCTTACCAACACCTTGTTGATTGGAGATTATGACGAGTGGCCAGTTGCGGCGCTGGGCTTCCTGCAACAAAGGAACAAGGTCAAAGAGGGGTATGAGTTCTGCTGGAGTTCTCACGTAACCGTCCACAATCCTCGTGTTTACGATACCATCTCGATCGAGGAATAATGCAGGTCTCATGGTTTCCATCCAGCAAGGTCCAGTACAGATTGCAACTGTGTGTCGATGGCATTCCACGACTTGGTCGACACCATCAGGCCACGCGCTTCCCGTGCCATGGAGTCGCGCTCTTGGGGCTTGAGCAGAAGTGTTGCAATGTGGTTAGCAAGCTCATCATGGGTTGTGCCAACGTGAGCGTGGACACCATTCACTGCATCGATACCCTGCAATCCCGTGGGGGAAGTTACCACCGCAGCGCCCGTTGCCATAGCCTCGAGAACCTTATTCTGAATTCCTGAGCCACCACGGTGGGGATGAGCAAACACCGCGCCGCGATGATACAATGGTTCGAGAGATGCCGGAGCGTCAACATACTCAATGCCTCTCGCTTGCATGTGCCGGCGAAGCTCGGCCCTGGCAAAACTACCTGCAATCACAAGTGTCGCATCTGGGACGAGTGTAAGAACACGCGGCCAAACTGAGCACATAAGGTCCATTGCCATTACGTGGTTCGATTCGACGTTGAGTTTGCCAGCAAAGAGAACGGTGCGAGTATCGCGATTGGGCCGAAACCGATATGCGTCAAGATCGACGCCATTCGATAACAATGCATATCGACCGTTAGGCTGCGCCACCGTAATCGCGTCGATATCCGTCTGCGTCACGAACGTAGCCACGTCAAAGTCGGTCATGACGGCGGGCTCGTACGCGCGAAGTTTCCGTACTTCAAACGAGCGCACAAGGCGCTGTAACGTTGACGACGTGGCTTGTTCGGACCGTTGCTGGTATAGCAAGCGGCAATCCTCTGCTACGAGGATGCGTGGTACGTCGCGCCGATGGCGGACGTATTCGGCGGTACGCATGAAGAAACTTACTATTGCGGCTGGTTGAGTTGAGGCGATGACGGAGTTTGCAAGCCGTTGAAAACTACGACGATGATAGTACGAGATTTCGATTGGCCACTGCGTCCATATCGACGACACTGAGCGAGCAGCTGACCACCAAGGGCCGATAGGTGTAGCATGAACGTGAACTCCAAGATCTCGTATTGCTTGCATTTGATCGGAAGCAACAACGGACCCGTGGTGGAACGTAACAAGGTGTACTGGAGCTCGTTTCGACAGGAGTCGGAGCAAATGGTATGCCTTCACACGGTCGCCACCAACAAGCGGCCAAGGGAAGCGAGGGCTAAGAAAGACGAAGGGCTTCAATATGCGCCGCGTCCACGAAGAACAGCGTGGAATGTCTTGGCCAAGATGTAAATGTCCAAGAACAGCGACCAGTTGTACAAGTAGTATCGATCGATAGAAACGCGCTCGAAGATGCTGGCGTCGCTACGAATCGAAACCTGCCATAGTCCGGTAAGACCCGGAGGAATACTCTTGTAATCATCCAAATACTCGCGCACAGGTACTTCGTTGAGTTCCTCTAGCAGCATGGGTCGAATGCCAACGATGGACATATCGCCACGAATAACGTTCCACAACTGCGGAAGCTCATCAAGACTTAAGCGCCGAAGGACTGAACCCACTGCGGTTATTCGAGGATCATGCTTGAGCTTGCGAAAGCGTTCGAACTCGTCTCGCAACGACTCATTCGAGTCGAGAATCGCTTGTAGTCGTTCTTGGGCTCCCACATGCATTGTTCGGAATTTGAAAATCGGAAAGAGCCGACCATTCCGACCGACGCGCGTCTGGCGGAAAAGAACCTGCCCTGGAGATGTAACCTTGATGAGAGCCGCGATCATCAAGCACATTGGTAATGCAACGATTCCAATTGGAACAATAAGCATCAGATCAAAGAGACGCTTCTTAAGTCGCAGCGCAGGCTGACGCAGTCGGTACTCCACGTCGCCGTGCACGACCGGCTGCGCGTGCGTATTGCTTATCCACATCACGCTGTGGTGCACGGCTTCGCCCACGAACGAGACCAAACGAAGTTCCGACGAAATGTCGTTGAGAAGTTGATTGAGCTCGGATGCATTCAGCTTGGGCATAGCCACAATTGCATGACGAATTCCGAGTCCGGCACAGACTGATGGAACATATTCAACGCCTGTGATGATCGGCACATCGGAATGATATCCGAATTCATCCGATGAAGACGCCTTCGTGGGAACAACGATCAGGGCGGGACGCAAGCCAACATGGGCGTGGCCGTGGAGCGAATCTACGATGCTCTTGGCAACTTCGAATTCGCCAATAACTACCACGGGAGTGCCATACCATGGTCGGCGACGAATAGCACGACGCATGAACACGCGAACAGCGTATACTACAGGTAGTGCGACTATCCACGACAAGATGATGATCGATCGTTCGTACGGTGCCCCTTCACGGGTGAAGAAGCTGGCGATGATGACCAGGCCAAATGCGGCGGTAACAGTGTAAAACGTTGATCGAAGCTCGGCAATAGAACAAATTCCATAACCGGGATACATGCCACGCCATGCAGAAAGCATAACGTGTGCTGCAACGAGCAATAGTGTGGGAACCAGCCAGTCGGCCATGGTAAAGGGCGACGAAGCCGTTTGAATACGTGTACCTACAACGATGCCAACGGAGAGCATAACTGCTAAAGCATCGGCAATGATGAGCGCAATCGAGGCCCTATACTTGGGCATGCGCTCGGACGCTGTTGAGCGTGCGGACGACGAGTCCTGTACAATTGTCGAAATGTCCGTCAGTCTGGGTGGCTGCATGGCCCTCCTTCACCGTAAGTCCCTGTTTCCTCAATGCTGTAACCACAAAAGTACGGGTTACGAACTGATTACATGGGATTGCGACGCCGGCGGAAGTGGTTTCGTGTTTGAATCGGGAACTTTTTCTTCGACAAGGGTAAATCGGTCGAAATGTTGGTCAACAACATCAAGAAGAAAGCGGCTTTGGTCGCCAATGGCGGCCCCCTGTTCCCACGTTTGAATGGTTGCCAAGTACGTTATCAGTAGGTACTGCTTGGCTCGAGTGCAGGCCACGTAGAGGAGTCGGCGCTCCTCTTCGAGTGCTGAGTTCGATTCAACGGAACGGGCGGAAGGGAGACGGCCATCGTTGACTCCAATGACGAACACAACCTTCCATTCGAGCCCCTTGGCCGAATGGATCGTGCTAAGGGTCAGAACGTCGTCGTCGTCAGGCGTGGCCTGAATATCATCGACAGTTGCATTGGGTGGGTCGAGGGCAATATCGGCCAGAAATGCACTCGCACTGCCGTGCGAGGCAGCCATGCCCACAACGGCATCGACGTCACGCCAACGCCGAGTGGCGTCTTCGTATCGCCGTTGAACAACTGGGCGGTACCACTCGGCAAGTATGCGAAGGCGCTCGGCCGCATGTTCGATACGGCGAGCCTCGGTGATGACATCCACGAGTGCTTGCACGGCATCGCGTGGGGCTTTTCGAGAGACTTCCGGTGCCCCTTGCCAACCATCTGTCGTGGTAGAGATGTGGGTGATGATGGCCGAGGCCGTGGTGGAACCGACGCCTTCGATAAGTTGGAGAATGCGATTCCATGCTACGGTGTCGCGGGGGTTTACTGAGATACGCAACAAGGCAAGAAGATCCTTGACGTGCGCTGCTTCGGCGAAGCGAAGACCGCCAATCTTGCGAAAAGGAATGGTATGCCGTGAGAGTTCAAGTTCGAGATCGAATGACTGAAAGCTACTCCGAAAGAGCACGGCCATTTGTGCTAAGGGTGTGCCCTGATCGTGAAACTCAAGTATCGACTGAACCACGAATGCACTTTGTTGGGCGTCGTCGTTGCACTGAACAACCATAGGCAAATCTCCATCAACAACGTCGCTGACGAGTTCTTTGGGGAACAGTTCAGTAGATGGCCGAACGACGTCGTTGCAGAAATCGAGAATGGGCTGCGTAGACCGATAGTTGCGCTCAAGTCGGATGATTCGGCAATCGGCGAACGATTGAGGGAAAGCATGGATGTTGCGAACTTCGGCACCACGAAAGCCATAGATACTCTGTGCATCGTCGCCAACAACCATGATGTTGCCATGAGGGGCTAGCGACGTGACAATGGCATGCTGCAGGGCATTCGTATCCTGATACTCGTCTACCATTACATGTCGATACGTCGATGTTAGGGACGAAGCAAGTGTGGGAGTGCGTAAAGCCTCGAGAAGAACAAGTAACAGATCGTCGTAATCGAGTAGGTTGTGACGACGCTTGTACGAGCGATACTGCTCAAGAACATCAACGATGACGTCAAGGTTAGCCAACTGCTGGGGATAATGCCGCTGCACGATGTCGGCAACGGGCAATGCCCGGTTGATCGAAGCGCTAATGATGTTGTACAAGACTCCCTTTTGAGGGAAACGTCCAGTGGATCGACGCTTGACGTTGGCATCTGATCGCACGATATGCATTACGTCTTCGGCATCCGACGTGTCAAGTATCGTTACAGGATCGGCCCCGTATCCTAGCTGTCCCTTATGGCGCTGAATGACGTTCCACGCAAACGAATGAAACGTGCCTCCCGAGACAGCAGCGCAGCGTGGGTCGCCCAGTGCAGAAGCTCGCGTAATCATCTCTGCAGCAGCCTTACGTGTAAACGTCAACAGCAAAATCGACCCCGCAGGAATGCCATCGTCGACCAGTCGTGCCAACCGATAGATGAGTGTTCGCGTTTTACCGGTACCAGCCCCAGCTAGAACGAGGGCCGGACCGTCATCATGCAGCACGGCTTCGCGTTGCTCATCGTTCAGATCGGCAAGGTATCGCTCGACGAATCGCCCACTGCCTCGCACCGGCATAGCAGCGTTAGATGACGACTCCTGCCGCCGAAGAATGAGCTTCTTCACACGTGCTTGGTCGTTAGAAGGCAATCAGCGCTCTCAGTCGCTGGGCTACCTGCTCGATGGTGGGAATAACTGCCTCCATCATACCCTTGTTGTATGGAATGGGTACGTCGGGCGGTGCAACACGTTCAACAGGTGCGTCGAGCCATTGGAAGGCCTCCTTGCCGACAACGGCGGCAATCTCGGCTCCAAAACCGGCTGTAATGGTGTCCTCATGTAGCACCATACAACGCCCTGTTCGCTGAACACTGGCAAGCACCAACGCCTTATCCCATGGAACAATGGTTCGTAGGTCGATAATCTCCACATCGCCGCCAATCGACTCAACGGCACTTTTCGCACGGTGAACCATTTCGCCCCATGTTACCACCGTAGCACGTGAACCAGGTTGAACAACGGTTCCAACGCCAAAGGGCACGGTATAGTCATCGCCAGGATATACTCCCCTTCCAGGTGCAGTATCTTGGATTGCCCTGTGCTCCAGGAAAAACGTAGGATCATGCTCTCGCAACGCAGTGCGCAACAGACCAACAGCGTCTTGTGCATTGCTTGGCATAGCCACCCTCCAACCTATCGTGTGCGCAAACACTGCTTCGCCACTTACAGAGTGCCACGGATCTCCCGTACGCTTGCTAAACCCAACAGGAATGCGGACAACCATTGGCGCAGCAAAATCGCCATTGGTTCTCCACCGTAGCGTCCCACAGTCATTCACCTGTTCCGTTGCTGGATCTAAGTACTTTCGGAACTGAATCTCGGGCACTGGCACTAACCCAGCCATGGCCATGCCAACAGCCCGCCCTATTATGCCCTCCTCGCTCAACGACGTGTCGAACACGCGGTCCTTACCATGCTTTACTTGCAAGTCAACCGTGGCCCCATGAACGCCGCCCTTAACGCCGACATCTTCGCCAAATACCAACACTCTCGGGTTTGCCGATAGCTCATGATCTAACGTCCGTTTTACTGCTTCGATGAGGTTTACCCTAGGTCCCTCTTCTCGCTTCTCGCCCGTTGAAGGGGGCACTGCAACACTGTCGGCCATAAGGCCGCCATGATGCGGCTTCTTACCATCGTAGAAGGCATGCGGTAATGCGTCGGCAGGAACGGGCTCGGGCTGCGCCAGAGCAGCCGTACACGCAGATCGTACCTGGGCTTCGACATCCGCCACAAAAGCGTCCCAGCCCTTTGCATCAAGATACTTCTTGCGCAGGATGAATTCCTTCAGGCGCGCCACAGGGTCACGACCAGCTTCGCTTTCACGCTCCTCAGGCGTTTTGTACGATTGATTGTCGGCACCAGAGTGTCCGCAGATGCGCGGTACAATCACACGTAAGAGCGCTGGCCCCTTGCCTGAGCGGACATGGTCGACGGTTTTCGAAATCAGACGGTCGGCCTCATCTGGGTTAGTGCCATCACATTCCACGATTCGCAGACCGCCAAAGGCAGCAAGGTTGGCAGCAATGTTCCCACCAGGCGTTTGAAACACCCCAGGTACCGAGATGCCATAACCATTGTCTTCGATAAAGAAGATCATTGGCAGTTTCTGCGTCGTTGCAATGTTTAGCGCAGCCCAAAAACCGTTCGTAGCCGTAGAGCCATCACCCCCTAAAGCAACGGCAATAGCTCCGCTCCACGCCTGTTCCTGCAGTACACCAGCTCGGTACGTGATGGCTTGCGCCCACCCCACACATGGAGTGTATTGCGCACCTACATCGCCAGACGCAGGAAGTACTGTGACTCCCTGCCGGTTAGGAAGGTGGTGAACAACGCCAATATCGCGGCCACCGTTGCGGCTACCAGCAAGTGCTAACGGACCAGCAAAGCCCTCCTCGAACGTCATTCCGGCCGCAAGAACAAACGGGCGAGACCGATAATACACGGTTGCCGCATCATGTCCTTGCCGTAGGTAGTTGGCAAGAATGACTTGGGCGAGTTCGTGACCCTTGGCCGAAAACTGATATGTGACCTTGCCTGAAGGAGCCAATTCCGACTCTTCAATAATGTCCATCGATCTTGATGCAAGCACAGTTCGTGCAACGTCCAACCACTCAGATTTCGTCATGCGTCCTTCCAAAAACAAACGTTCGTATCTGCTGAATCATACAAAACTACGAAAGGCAGAACCGCCACTCGGCAACAGGTTTCGAGAGTCTGGCATTCCGTAGATTTGCAGTTCTGCACACTGTAACACCAACTGCTTCTATGATTCGCTTTGCTTCTACCCTCGTTGCCTTCCTCGTCTTGCCACTCGTGGCACTGGCACAGGCTCCACCGTTTCTACCGCGCCAGTGCGAGGCCGATGCCGTTCGCGCGGCACGCCAGGGTTTGCCCGATGCACAGGTCATCGCTATCTCGACAATTGCACTATCACTGCCAATTGGGCCGATCAATCTCTCAATCGGATTTAGCACGACGGATGGTCGAAGCGGTTTGTGGGCCTATAGTCTGTACTCGCCGTCGCAAGACACGTCGACAATCGTGCCAATGACGCGCCTACTGTCCTGCTCGGATGTGACGTCACTTGTTCCAGGGGGCCTCGACGGTGGTGAGTTCGAACTGGAGTCTGTTGTGCCGATTCCCGCAAACTATCTGCAGGGCCAAGCTCTTATCACAGCACTTGAAACGAACTCCACGTATAGGGCCTACCGTCAGGCCTTCCCAGACTCAATCCCTCGGATCGTTAGCCTATCGACGTCACCCGATGAATTCGGACCGTACCCTGCAGGCACTCCCTTCTGGGCACTCTTCTTCGTTGGCGAAACCAACCCCGAAAACATGACGTGTTTTGTCCATGCCACTGACGGCGTTGTTGAGTGCCTCGCTGCTCCCGACAACGTCAACGATGACAAGATCCATTCGGCAGCTCCTCGCGTTACGGTGGCACCAAATCCAACGTCGGATGCTGCTATGATTTCCATACCCGATGCCTGGTTAGGACAGCGCGTCGATGTGGTTGTGATCGACGCTACCGGCCGCCAAGTTTCTTCCTTTAGCACAATCGCCTCGGTTCCTGCCTTGCTGCTACCAACACAACAACTCGCCAGCGGAGCATATACGGTGTCTCTCTCGAGCCGCAATGGCATGGCACGTACCATCCTCTCCGTCATTCGATAACACTCTTACACGCAATTTCAACCATGTATCCTCACGTCCGCTCCTCCGACCCCGACCTGTACGCCGCCCTGCAAGGTGAATTCGAACGCCAACGCGACAAAATCGAGCTGATCGCCAGCGAGAATTTCACATCTCTTGCCGTAATGGAGGCCCAAGGTAGCATCCTCACAAACAAGTATGCCGAGGGCTATCCGGGTAAGCGCTACTATGGCGGTTGCGAGTGGGTTGATGTTGCTGAGAACATTGCCATCGACAGACTCAAAGAACTCTTCGGCGCCGAGTATGCCAACGTCCAGCCTCATTCCGGCTCGGGCGCAAACATGGCCGTGTACTTTACCTACCTTAAGCCCGGAGACACTGTTCTTGGTATGGACCTCTCACACGGAGGCCATCTTACTCATGGGTCACCGGTGAACTTTTCAGGCATCTTCTACAACTTCGTTGGCTATGGCCTGAACAAGGAGACGGGACGCATCGATTACAACGTGGTGGAAGACCTTGCCAAGCAACACAAGCCCAAAATGATTACCGTGGGTGCAAGTGCCTATTCCCGCGAAATCGACTTTGCAGCGTTCCGACAAATCGCCGACAAGGTGGGGGCATTTTTACTTGCCGACATTGCCCACCCCGCAGGGCTTATCGCCAAAGGGCGCTTGCAAAGCCCCGTTCCATATTGCGATGTGGTGACGAGTACCACGCACAAGACTCTGCGCGGTCCACGTGGCGGTTTGATTGTAATGGGCAAGAACTACGAGAACCCATTTGGTAAGGTGGCGCCGAAGTCCGGACGTGTGAAGCTCATGGGCGAATTGCTCGACAGCATGGTGATGCCTGGCATTCAAGGTGGTCCACTCATGCACGTGATTGCTGCTAAAGCGGTTGCCTTTGGCGAATGCCTTACCGATGCCTTCGACGAGTATACGAAGCAGGTCATTCGCAATGCGCAAGCCATGGCCGACGAGATGATGAAGATGGATTATCAGGTTGTAAGCGGCGGGACCGACAACCACCTGATGCTTATCGACCTGCGCAATAAGAACGTTACCGGCAAACAAGCCGAGATTGCCCTCGATGCCTCGGGTATCACCTGCAATAAGAACGCCGTACCCTACGACACGCAGCCGCCACTGGTAACAAGCGGTATACGACTGGGGGCCGCGGCCATGACGTCGCGTGGCATGGTGGAAGACGACATGCGCCATATGGCCCGACTGATTGACCGAGTGGTAACCAACCACGGCAATGCCGACGTGTACGAAGCGGTAAAGGAAGACGTCAAGCACTTCTGCCGCCGTTTTACGCTATACCCATCGCTGAACGCATCGGTCGATGAAGTGGGCAAACGTATCGGCGAAACCGTCGATGATGCCATCGAAAGCGTCGAGCGCGTTGTTGATAGCGTTGTCGATGAGGTTAAGGGGATGTTTAAGAAGTAGGAGTATTCTCGAAGTTCTTTACGAGAATACTCCAAGTTTTGGTACCAAGTATTGGTTGTGCAATCACCACGAAACGCGCACGATGCGCGCAATCGTGCGCGTTTCCCTATCCCCCAAATACTACGCCCGTCATGGTTAACGAACCGCCAACGGCTTTATCATTGAAAAACCGGATGGAATCTCCTGAATGTGTTGCGCCAAGCGTAGCAAGTAACGGCCAATAATGGTCGGGCGTAGGTATGGCCAGCATTGCCGCCTTGGATAATGCGCGGTAGTTGATTAATGCCTTGTGGTCCTGCTTGCTAATCTTGTCCTTGAAGAGCGTATTCATATCGTAGGCCCAGTCAAAACCGAATTCAGGGTCCTGCAGTCTGTCCCACGCTACCATCCGCAGATTGTGCACCATATTGCCGCTGCCAATAATAAGCACCCTTCGCTTGCGCAATGTTGCTAGCGCTTGGCCTAACTCATAGTGCTGCTGTTCCGTATTCTTCAAATCGAGACTCACCTGAAGCACAGGTATATTGGCCTTAGGATACATCCACCGAATAACCGACCATGTGCCGTGGTCGAGCCCCCACTCATGATCTAATTGAATCGGTAGAGTCGATGCCCCTTTTACTATGTCACGAGCCAAGCGAGGACTGCCTGGTGCCGGATATTGCACTGCGGATAGCTGGGGCGGAAATCCCGAAAAATCATGAATCGTGCGCGGCTTCTCCATTGCCGTCACCCACGTTCCCCTCGTTAGCCAATGCGCTGATACAACCACAACAGCTTCGGGCACAGGCATAGACTTCGCCAGGCCAGCCCACGTGCGGCTAAAGGGGTTGTCCTCGATCCCGTTCATTGGCGAACCATGCCCAGCAAATACAACAGGCATTTCCTTGCTATCAACAGGGATAGCGTTCGCCAATGCTTCCAGATGTTGTAATCCCAGTGTTCCCATTGCGAGCGTTCTCAAAAAGGTTTTCCGATTCATTGTTGATCTGTCTAACGAATGGGGTTGGGATTTACCGTAACAGTGCGCCAATCCAATGGCTTCTCTTGTTCTACAGCACAACGCACGCCCGCTAAGAACCCAATCATGGCCGCATTGTCTATGCTATACTGCAAGCTTGGAATGGCAATGCGAATACTCCGCCGTTGACATTCCTCAGTAAGCCGTCGTCGTAGTTCGCTGTTTGCCGAAACGCCACCCGAAATGGTAACGGATAAAGCACCGATTTCTTCAACGGCACGAATAGTTCGATCTATCAACACATCAACGATTGCAGTTTGTACACTCGCACAAACATCCTCGATGGAGTGCTTTAATCCGCTTTGAAGATATGTCCGAACGGCTGTTTTGAGTCCGCTAAACGACATATCAAGGGTATTAGAAACCCTCATTCCTCTGGGAAACTCGATAGCATGTGGATTTCCGCTGGCTGCAAGCCTGTCGATATGTGGTCCGCCAGGATATCCAAGTCCTAGCATTTTGGCAACCTTGTCAAACGCCTCACCTGCTGCGTCGTCGCGCGTACTGCCTAATATCCTATACGTTGCCATATCTTCGACCGCGATAATGGCGGTGTGTCCACCACTTACCACCAAGCCAACACTAGGAAAGGGCACATCTTGATGTTCCAAAAATGCCGAGTAAATATGTGCCTCGATATGATGCACTGGAATAAGGGGCACTGAATGCGCAAGCGCAAGACCCTTGGCAAAGTTCAGGCCTACTACGAGCGACCCTGCCAAGCCAGGCCCGGTGGTAACAGCAATGGCATCGACGTTCTGCATGGTGCATCCTGCGTCGGCAAGGGCAACCGTCGTGAGCGGTGATATGGCCTTGACGTGCTCCCTCGACGCTAGCTCGGGTACTATGCCACCGTATGAGTTATGAATGGGCTGCGACGAAACAACACTGCTCAAAACCGTGCCGTTACGAACAATGGCCACGGCAGTATCGTCGCATGAGCTTTCGATGGCAAGGATCGTCATGATAGCTCCTTTAGCAACAACCCAAGGGCAGCAGCCACGCTACGCTCGCGGTTGATTTGCCTGTCTAGGCCAAACACATATCGGCGCGCCATGACGCCATTGGGTCCTGCCAGCGCTATCCATACGGTTCCTACTGGCTTGTCGTCTGAGCCGCCATCGGGGCCGGCAACGCCGGTTATGCCTATGCCCCACGTTGTATTCAACGCTCTGCGCGCGCCTTGGGCCATCTCTTTGGCTACAAGATCGCTTACCGCGCCGTGCTCTTCGATGTCGTGCGCATCGACGCCGAGCAGGGCAACCTTCGAAGCATTGCTGTACGTTAGCATGCCACCCATAAACACAGCACTACTACCCGGAATGGCCGTAAGAGCGGCACCAAGCATGCCGCCAGTGCATGACTCAGCAACAGCTATCGTATGATCAATTTCTCGGCAACGGCGAACGACTTCGTGACTTAACGGAACGTCGCTGCTGGCTACCACGATGCCGTCGCCGGCACGAACGCGAATCCGCTGCTCATTGGCATCCAGCATTTGCTGGCGCGCCGCAGCGTCGAGCGCCCGAGCCCCCATCCGCAGTCGCACGCCCTGCGTGCTTGGCAAGAAGGCTAACGCCGTGTCGGCACCAACAATGTCGTCGAGCGGCTCCAAGCGGTCTGCAAGGGCTGCCTCGGTGATTCCCGTGGTAATCAACGTACGGTATTCCCAGGTGGGCATCGCCTGTTGTTCAATGCGTTGTCGCAGGTCAGGCAAAACATGATTCAACATCATGGCCTTCATTTCGGATGGAACACCGGGCATCGAAACAACCAGTGGACCATCTCCAACAAACATCATTCCCGGCGCAGTGCCAAGGTCGTTGGGAATCACGATACACGTCGATGGCACCAACGCTTGACCGCGGTTGCGATCCGATAGCGTGGCGCCTCGTCGAGCAAGCATCGCTTCGAGAGCACGAACGGTGGGCTCGTGCTCCACCAACGTATCGTTGTACCAACGACACAGTACGTCCTTCGTGCGATCGTCGTGCGTTGGCCCTAAACCACCGGTAATCAACACGGCATCGGATATCAACGACAACCTGTCGAGTTCGGTGATGATTGCCTCGTCATCGTCGCCGCACGTCACGTGCTCAACAACGATGCCCCCTATCGAAGCAACGGAGGAAGAAAGCCAAGCGGCATTGGTATTGACGATCTGGCCTATCAGGATCTCATCGCCTACCGTGAGTATGGTCACGTTCATGCGGCAAAAATACCAGCAGAACAACTAGGAGGGCCCCCTAAACGAACAAACCCCACGCATGGTGGGGTATGATTGGTTTGCTTGGAAACGTGCGTCTTACGACAGCTTCTGGCGGATCTTCTTGTCCGACATACCACGCAGGTAGTACAGCTTTGCGCGACGTACCGAGCCGGACTTCAGAACCGTCAGGCTTTGAATGGTTGGCGAGTGGATTGGAAAGATACGCTCTACGCCAACGCCGTTGGAAGTCTTGCGCACACGGAACGTTTCGTTCATACCCGAACCACGGCGGGCGATAACCACGCCTTGAAAGTTCTGGATACGCTCCTTGTCGCCTTCCACAACGCGAACGGCAATCTTGACAGTATCGCCCGGACGGAAGTCAGGGATTTCAGGTGAGGCCTCTCCGGCCTTTGTCTTGCGGAACTCGAAGGCCTCTGCTGCTGCTTGCTCTTCGATTCGGCGGATGATGGGGTTCATTGGGATGCTCCGTTTCAGTACAGACAACAAAGTTACGGGATTTTGGCATGATATCCAATCCTGAAACGTTATTGTGTGCCGTTTTACAAAACGTTTCGTAACATGCCGTTCATGACCCATCGCTTCCTTGTGTTTCACTCACTTCGATTGATTCTTGCTGCGGCACTTCTGGTGCCCACCATACATGCTCCGTTGGCTGCACAGAAGCGCGCTTCATCGCGTAAGCTGGCAACGGCTCCTACACCGCCGGCACCACTGCCTCCAACCACGTCAATAACCTCGCTCGGAAATGGTCGGGTGCGCCATACTACCGTCTTTCGTCATCAGGCCCACGAATGGACTGCAGCGTCTCAAGGTCCTATTGAAGGACCAGTCTATCGCGACTCAAGTATGGTCATTAGCGTTCCGCGTGGCGCTCTGTCGTGGCACAACCTCGTCGAGCCCGTTGATGCTGCCCTTCCATTGAGCATAACGGCTCGCTTCGCAGTCGACTCGGGTGACGCACGCGCCGCAATTGGATTCGCAATTGTAACTCCATCACATCAGTACCTATTTGGCCTAACACCTACGCGCCGTCACACCGTCCTGCTCAACTCCAGATTCGATAACTACACGCAGTCGATTCAGCGCGTGGGCGCCAATGTGAACGATACTCGCCCCCAACCGTTTGTAGCTGATCAAGGGGCACTGAACACGATGACGGTTGACCTAACGGCGCAAACGGTGACGCTGACGATTAATGGTACGCAGGTTGAACGATGGCCCCGTGATCGTACGTTCTCCCCACTCGACGGTGGCATACAGTCCCTTGCCCTGTTTGGACTGTCCTCAAGCTTTGGTCGATTCCACTCGGTGTCTGTTGACTATGGTCGCAGGGCAATCCCCGATGTTGAAGGTGCCTTTCGAGGAACAACACGTTTGATAGTTCCAGAACTGAACAATCGGCCCTTCTCGCGCTATCCTGTGATTGCTCCAAATGGAGCTGAGATATTCCTCGTGCAGAACCCCCGACATCAAGCCGATGATGATGTTGCATTTGCAAAGGCGCTCACGGATTCTACATGGACTGCCGCAGAACTTCTCGGCCGACCAATTAACAACAACGGAGCCAATAGCGTGACGGCTGTATCGCAAGATGGGAACGAGGTGTTTCTTTGGGGACGTTACTTGCCTGACGGACGGCCTACGACGGCAGGAATGTCGAGTACACGCCGCACCGTCGATGGATGGTCGCTCCCGCAGAACGTGACCATCGAGGCCTACGCAAACGCGTCGACAACTCGCGAAGAAACGGCATCGCCTGATCGATCGGTACTCATTCTTACAGCCGAACGTCCCGGCGAAACCTACGGCGGTAAGGACCTCTACGTTTCGTTCCGACGTCCAGACGGGTCGTACTCGCGGCCAGAAAACATGGGCCCCGATGTAAACTCAGCTTCCGACGAAAGCACGCCATACCTTGCCGCCGACGGCAAGACACTGTACTTTTCAAGCAACCTAGCGCAAGACGGCTATGGCGACAATGATGTGTTCGTCTCGAAACGTATGGATGGAACGTGGACAAGGTGGACGCCTCGAACCAATCTTGGTCGATATGTGAACACACCAAACTGGGACACATACTTCACGATTCATCCATCTGGCAGATATGCCTACATGAACACCACGGTCAATGGCCAGAATGGAATTGCCCGACTTACCCTACCGCAGGACTCAGTAACTCGGACATTACTTCCCGACCCCGTTGTCGTGTTCACGGGGCGAGTTCTTGATGCTAGGACAAAGACGCCGATTTCAACGTCCATTCAGTACGCCGACCTGCGCACATCCGAGGGCTTGGGATCGGCCATCAGCGATCCACAGTCTGGCAAGTACTCGCTTGTGTTACCCGGTGGTCGTTCCTATGGAATGCATGTGTCGCACCCAGGGTACTTGCCCATCAGCGATCACCTGTTGATAGACACATTACGTGCCTACACCGTCGTGGAGCGCGACCTGGAGCTTGAACCGATTGCCGCTGGCGCGACGATTCGCTTGAACAATATCTTCTTCGATTCAGATGCAGCGGAGCTGCGTCCGGAGAGCCGTGCCGAGCTCATCCGTATTGTCGACCTCATGAAGCAACAGCCTAATCTCCGCGTGGAAATCGGCGGACATACAGACGACCGAGGCAGCGAAGCGCATAATCAGCAGCTATCAATGGCTCGGGCACAAGCGGTGCTGGCCTACCTAGTGGAATCTGGTATTGCGACCGCCCGACTCAAGGCGGCCGGATACGGGAAGTCGCGCCCTAAGAGTAAGGGCACAACAGATACAGACCGTCAGAAAAATCGGCGTGTCGAGTTCACAGTGGTGTCGATCTAGTCAGCTTGCAGTGCCCCTTACTTGACGTGGCGAAGTACTCCAATCGCTTTTTGTGATCTCCCAGATTTCGGCGTGGGTGTAGCGTGGATCGACGAACGAGGCCGGTCGCAGCCCAATGAACCTGGCACCTTGACGCTCCTTTACTCGGCGAGAACGATCATTACCATGGGCGTTGGAAAGAACGAGTCGATCAACATCCAATTGCTCGAAGGCAAAACGATTTACAAGGTCCGCTGCTAGCGTCATATAGCCATTGCCCCAAAAGGGACGCCCTAACCAAAATCCGCGATGCTCGGGAATCCCAGGCGTCCACAACTCAATGGCTCCAATTATGACGTCAGGGTCTGGTTCGCGCCGTAGCGTCCAGCTCCATCGACTCAGCCCCTGAAGTGGCATCACATGATTGAAAAACGCCGCAACCCCATCCGATGGATAGGGCCATGGCACTTTTGATGACAAATGACGAACAACTTCGTAGTCAACAAAGTGATGTGCGTAGGCGTCCACGTCCTCCAGCGAAAACGGCTGAAGACGCAGCGTCCCCTCGATCAGGACTGGCACGGGAACCACGACGAGCGCTCCGGAACTCCTATACCTTGCGGCTGACCATTTTGGCCTGCATAAACAACAGCAAGTAATCGCGTCCGCCGGCCTTCGAATCTGTACCGGACATGTTAAATCCACCAAAGGGATGCGCACCAACAAGAGCACCTGTGCACTTGCGGTTTAGGTAAAGATTACCGCAGTGAAACTCATTGCGGGCTCGAGCAAGCTTGGCCTTGTTACGCGAATACACAGCTCCGGTCAGCCCAAACATCGTATTGTTTGCAATCTGCAGTGCATGGTCGAAATCCTTGGCCTTGCAGACGGCCAGCACGGGTCCAAAGATCTCCTCCTGCATGATGCGGGCTGTTGGCTTAACATTGACAATTGCCGTAGGTCGAATGTAATAGCCCGGCAGTGACTCGTGCTTGGCACCTCCGGAAATCAGCTTTCCTTCCTTCTTACCGATATCGATGTATCCAAGAATCGACTTCTGTGCGCGAGCCGATACGACAGGACCGCATGGCATGTCGGTCGATGGGTCGCCGATCTTGTCTTGCAAGGCATCAACGGCAACCTTAAGCTTCGCAACAAACTCATCGTACACCGCTTCGTCGACGATAGCGCGTGAGCATGCCGAGCACTTCTGGCCTTGAAAGCCGAAGGCTGCTGCCACAACGCCCGCAACGGCTGTGTCGACGTCTGCCTCGGAATCCACGATAATCGCATCCTTGCCACCCATTTCCGCAACCACGCGCTTGATCCAAATCTGACCTGGCTGTGGTGTATTTGCAAGTTGATTCACATGGAGGCCAACTTCCATGGAACCTGTAAACGACACAAATCGCGTGAGTGGATGCTTTACAAGTGCATCGCCGGCTTCGGCTCCAGATGCAACCAAGAAGTTGACCACGCCGTCTGGCAGTCCAGCTTCCTTGAGGATTTCCATAAAGAGCCAGCCCATCATGGGTGATTCGCTTGAGGGCTTCAGAACAACGGTATTACCTGTTACGACGGCGGCAGACGTCATCCCCACAAGAATAGCAAAGGGGAAGTTCCAGGGTGGAATCACAACACCTACACCTAATGGGATGTAGAAGATCTCGTTGGCTTCACCTGCAACAGGTGTTATCGGTTGCTTCTCAGCATACCGTAGTGCCTCTCGACCGTAGAACTCTAAGAAGTCGATCGCTTCGCACGTGTCAGCGTCTGCCTCGAGATAGTTCTTACCTACCTCGGTAATCATCCAAGCATTAATCTCCAGCCGGCGTCGACGAATGATACTCGCTGCCTTAAACAGATAGGCCGCTCGTTCCTTGGCGGTCGTGTTTTTCCACGTTTCAAATGTCTTAGCGGCAGCTTTCACCGCTTTGTCGGCGTCGGCTGCGCCAGACTTCTGAAACACGCCTACAACGACATCTGGGTTTGCTGGCGAGACCGATGTCGTCTTCGCATCGGTACGTACCTTCTTGCCGCTAATCAGATTCGGATACTCCTTACCAAGAGTCTTCGATACATCGGCAATAGCAGCCCGTTGTTTCTTCGCAATGGCTGGTTTCGAAAAGTCGAGGAATACCTCGTTGGCAAACGTTTTCATGATCTATCCTAGGCAATGGGTCGATTGGGTGAAGTATCTTGAAGAGACTTGCAAAACTACGAATCCGTACGTCCGTCAAAGGGCTGCGTCAATCTACCAACAATTCACAATCAACCCGATGTTATGCTTGAGTCAATCATCGACATCCTGCTTAGTCTTCCGCCTCTCGGAGTGTTCGCTTGCACCTTTGTTATCGCCTGGGTTGAGAATCTCTTTCCCCCATCGCCCAGCGACGTTTTGCTCGTGCTGATAGGCACACTCATCGGTCTTGGCTCGCTTGACTTTGTTCCCGTTCTTGCTGTAGCAACGGCAGGAAGTGTCAGCGGCTTTGCAACAGCCTATTGGCTTGGCAGGCGCTTTGGTCCGGCCATTGTCGAATCACCATGGGTACCATTCCTTGATGCAGCACTCATGGAGAAAGTGGAGCACTGGTTCGACCGCTGGCATGGCCTCATCATCGTGGTGAATCGGTTTCTGGCCGGCACACGCGCTGTTATCGCCTTTGCCGCAGGTGTTGTTCGTCTGCCAGCAATTCGCACGTTCGTCTACTGCGCTGTGAGTGCTGGTTTATGGAACGCCCTTCTCTTGGTGGCGGGTCAGCAGCTAGGTGCCAACTGGAGAAGCATCGAAGGTACGCTTTCAACGTATGGCTGGGTTGTTACAGGTGTGCTTGTGGTTCTTGTTGGCGTTTGGTTCTACCGTAAGCGTCGCCGCAGCGCCTAAAATGGCAATGCCCCTTATCACACACTTGCGATAAGGGGCATCGGAATCATCACGAGAACAACGGCAGACTAGCGGCGCTGACCCCAGTCGACAATGAGCGAAAATCGAAGGGTGTTCGCAAGCGGGTGGTTGTCTTCTACCGTCAGAATGTAGCTAAAATCGATATTGAATAGGTCGTACTGGACGCCTGCCCCCATGGTGAAGTAGCGGCGATTGCCTGCAACGGCAGGTTCGGTGAAGTAGCCGCCACGGAACGCAACAATGCGATCGTAAAGGTACTCCATACCAATACCAGTTTCGATGCCTCCCCTGCCCCACGACGTCACGAATGATGTTGGAATAGGGTCTGAACCAAGACTGTCACGACGAACAAGAAGCTTCGAGAAGTCCACACTGAATGTGAGATCGTTGAACTCATCTTCGACGACCTTAAAGGCAACTCCTGTTCGCAGGGTTGTTGGCAACGGGTCGGACTCATTCACGTACGTGATCTTGGGTCCAACGTTCTGCAGGTTAAAGCCCACGCTGAACACATTGTCGAACTCCTCGCCAAAGATGTTAAGCTTGCTGGGTTTCCACAAGAAGCCCAAGTCGAAGGCACCAGAGACTCCGGTTCCAGCACCCGCTTGACCGACCGACGCAGGGGCGAGGTTCGATTGGATGTACTTGATGTTAATGCCAGCGCCTAGGTCGTCATTGAGCATGGTGCCGTACGAAACACCAATGCAAAACTCGTTCGAACGGAATTTGTTCAGCTGTACACCGTTTTCGGCAGTGCGTGTGAACTCGCCAAGATTCATGAAAATCATGGTGGCGGCAATCGTGCCGTCGAGGTCTTCAACGTATTGGCCGTACGTACCGTACGAGTAGAACAAGTCGGCGTTAAACTGCGGCAGCCACTTCGAAAAGCTCAAGCTAATCTGTCGCGATTGCTGAAAGCCTAGTCCACCAGGGTTCCAGTGAACGGCGTTGATGTTGTCGGCAATTGCTGTGCCGATGTCACCCATCCCACTAGCGCGGGCGTCGGGAGAGATCATAAGGAACGGGACGGCAGAACCACCTGCTTGACCGAGCATAGAGGATGATGCCATGACGAGGACGGTGAGGGCTGCTGCGACCCTGTCCAATTTTACCATACAAAGGTTCCGGTTGGAATGGGAAAGGTTCAAAGTTAGCGAAGGAGAGACAGTTTACCGCCTACGACTGTTATTGCTCCAGAGCGTGAAACACACGTAGCGACTGCAAGATAGGCCCCTGACGGAAGAACGTCACCGTTCGTGTCTCGAGCATCCCATGGAATCTCTGCGGTCTGCATCGCCTGTACTTCGCTCGACCTACGATAGATCAATCGCCCATCATTTGTATATATCGACAGCGTAAGGTCGAAAGGTGCATCGAACGTATGCTTAAACGTGATAACGGTGGCGTCGCTAAACGGATTGGGGTAGGCCATAAGATCGCCCGATTCAACTGTCCCCTCGGGTCCAACAATTCGGAACGATGTTTCGGCCTCAGAGAAGTTATTCAAAACGTCCCATGCACGTACACGGACATGATGAGTACCAGGGCCTAAGCCAAAGATCTGACGACGAGCAGTTCCAGCCTTGGGGTCTGTGAGTGAAGTTTCATAGCTGTTCGTAAGAACCTCGATTCGAGACTGATTATTAATGCTCGCTTCAATGTCGTGTCCCACGCCCACGCCCGTTGTATTCACTCCTGTTGCGTCCCACAAATCAACGATGAGGAACGGATTCGCCCTCACAAAATCTCCTGGTCGAAATCTTCTACTATCGACAAAGAGGTCGATTTTCGGTCCAAGTTCGTCATCGAAGGTTGCGTCTGCAATTCCTGCTACGAAGACTGGCGTTGCAACCCCCATTGCTCGTCGTCTGTCGTCGGCAACAGCAAAGCCGAACATGCGACCTGGCAGATCAGCGAAGGAGATATCCTTTGGTACTACGAATTCGGCTTCGAATCGACCGTCTACAACAGCGGCCGATGTACGGCTGAGGTTAGGTCCCTGACGGGTGAAGACGTTGAGCGTTCGCGCTGCATCGTTGTCACGAATCGCCAAGGAAATATCTGCGTCGAACAACGAAACCGATGCAACGCCATTAAATGACGCATCTGCAGTGGTGTCGTTCAATCGACTTCCCGTCACTCGCCCCTTCACTCGCACGGTTTGCAGGGCCTTCACTTGAATGCCCGACTCATCGAGCCCTACCCCATTGATCTCGTCGAATACTATTCGCTGGTCAGGAATCGACAGCCGCATCGTCGGATCGCCGAGAAGCAAAAATTTCTGGTCGTTGTTTCCGCTTCGGCGAACCTTTGTACGCAACAACGCATCACCCATGCATGGGTACCGACCATCGGCGTCTCGGGTGAACAACTGCGAGTAGAACTCGTTGTTTATGGCGTCGTTCTCGATAGCAAACACGATGCGCGTGGCCGAGAAGACAGCAATTGCCCCACCATTCTGGTGAAGTACGAGTTCTTCGGCACCTGATTGAATGGACGTCATGTCGAAACGAGCAAAGTCGCATGTTGCTGCCGTTAGTAAGAACGGCTTGTCGACATTGGTCATCAGCGGAATGGTCGTCTCCCGCACGAAGATCTGCTCATGGGCCCACACTCTCGGATTTCCGTGTCCGATCCAGTTCACAATGGCGGCCCCCTTACCGTTGATGGTCGACAAGAAATCCTGTGTTACACCGGGCCTCCGCCGTCCTCGAGGGACGTTCTCCGTTGGATACTCCACCATGTAGATCTTTGCGACTTGCATCGCCGCGGGAATATTCCGGCGCTCCAGTCCTTCGTTCTGGTCCAGATGCAGCGAACCGTCGCCTGGCTGGCCAAGCTCTGCTTGACTGTCGTCGGCAATCAGCACCACCCGTGTACTCCAGGCATCAGTGGCTGCATCGCTCTCGTAGCGCCGAATCTTGTCAATCATGCGAAGACCAGCCTCATTGGATACAATCGGTAATCTTCCAATGGCTACGTCGGGATAAATATCGTTTCCGGCTACGCGAACGAAGTAATCATCCGTTACAAACGTCGCGGTACCCGAGGTGTTGCCGTCGGCCTCCTCGCTTTGATATGTGGGGATGTAGCTCGTTACCTGGGTCGAGATATTACGATAGTCGTAGTGGCCGTCACCCCAGAACACGATGTACCGTGGGCGCTTCGACCAGCGGTGATAGCAGTAGGCGATGAAGTCTCGGATCGCCGTAGGATCCTGCACACCATATCCGAACTCTCGAAAAATCTGTGCTGTGGTAACAACCGATGTTGTGAGCTCACCACCAGAGGCCCGATAGGTTGCAAAGGCGTTTGCCGACGTCAGCAGGTCTTCGTGGGTGATAATTACGACATCAGCCGCAGGCACGTCAGTACGAAGGTTCGCCCATGATATGCGCTCACCTCGTACTTCACGCAGGGCCGACGTCACGTAGAACTGTCGTGGAACACCACGACTCATCAACGCAGTTAGTCCGAACAGGCCGCCCGTTGCAGACGTGTTCGACAGTAGCACCGGCATTGCGGGATTCGTAATGTCGAACCCAAACATCTCGCCCGAGAAGCCATTGATCATCCACTCGGTAACGCTGGTGTCGCTGCCGTCTGTCCAAAATGTAAACTCGTTGTCGTGCGCAACGAGTTGTCGTGGGTAATGAACCTCAAGATAATCTAGGGCACCCGTTGAGTTGCGATTGGCATTTGTGTACGCGATACGTGCAACACTGCGCCCATCGGCAGGTAGCGTTTCAGCCGGTATCGTCGCGGTGCGTCTGTCGACGTAAGTATCCAGATATCTCGGCATACCAAGCAGGGGTACGTCAACAACCTTGGTTCCTTGCTCGAATAGCGACATTACGCCAGGTGAAGCATCGGTGCGATGTCCGCCGGCAATGACGTACGTCACCGAGCCCTGGCGCGTGAATCCATGCAGTTGGTTCGTAAGTGTAGTCGAACCAGCATTCTCGATTGTTCGGCCCAGCCAGCGGCGCCCCGAGCCATCATTATAAAGGTTCACAAAGTCCTCTTCGAAGAACACACGCCCCGTAACCAAGCGTGGCTGCGAAGTAGCCGGAGTTGTGGGTGCAGCCTGCGGCGTGGCACGAAGGCCAGGAGTTGAGCCTACAGTTACAACGTAGCCCCCTCTTCGATCATACGGGTTGATGTAGTGTTCTACGCCCCTTCGGGTAACGTGCCACCCTTCATGAGCCTGACCATAGAATAGCACGTCGCGTACGGATCCGTCGCCATTCGTGCGAACGATAATTGGCTGCTCTTCAAGGTCGGCATGTGTTGCCTCGTTCGTTACCGCTTCGGGACGTGTAGCACCGCCACGACCAAAGACTTTGATACGCTGTGCTGACTCGGCATCGGTTGGAAGTTCTAAGCGCCGCAGCTCGTCTGCCGTTATCCGGTACAGTCCCGAACGAGAAATGGGCAGAAACGCCACACGCTCAAATCGTTCGGCACGTTGCGCATTGTCTGCAACCTTGAACACTCGCGTTGGCATCGTAGCCGGCGTAAACTCTACAACAACATCGGCAGTGTTGATAATCTCCGTTGACTCTCCCTGCGAGCGAGCCACAACAACATCGATAATCACAACATGCTTTGTACCGGCTTGTCCTGCATACCACGCCTTGACAGATTCTGCCATCGGAGACGGTGTCTCTAGCACATCACCAGCGTCGGTGAGAGCACGTGCGAGAGGCACTCCGTATGTGGCGCCACGCTTCTCAACCTTGCTCACACGTGGATCGCATGGTGCATCAACCATATGCACATGACGTACCACCCACGTGACCACACTTCCGTCTGCCGATTGATATGGAAGCGCACCTGCAATCGAGGTGTTGAGACGCCGAATGCCATCATCGACAACAACCGTGTCGATACGTCGTACCACTGGCTCGACCCGCATACGAAGCGCGCCGCTCGACACAGCAACCTCGGTCACGCCATTCCATGCCGGAGCGTTCGTGCCCTGCGCAACAACCACGTGTGACGCAAAAACCAGAAGCACCAACATGATGTAGACATGTGGTTGCATTCCACCCTGGTGTCGATGTATGTAGTTCATGTGCTCGCTTTGAAAATGCCTATGCTTGCGTATGAGCGCCATAGACGGTAGCGCTCTTCTGTATTGTGTCAATCAACACCCGTTTGTTACCTCGTTAGGGGGCATTGAAAAAAAAATGCCTTACCACCGGGGGGGATGGCAAGGCATGCAGCATAAAGAGGAAGTGACGACAAAGTCGTCGAGCGGGAAACGAGACTCGAACTCGCGACCCCAACCTTGGCAAGGTTGTGCTCTACCAACTGAGCTATTCCCGCTTGCAAATTCGACTGCGAAACTACATCGTGGATGAATACCAGTCAATACCCCCAGCGTAACATCATCGTAACCCCTTTCGAATCAAGCATCTGCAGTTATCCACAAGGTTATCCACATGGCATCAATCTGTGACTTTGCCATCGTATAGTCACCGCAATCACTTGATATTAATGGGCTTAGCGAGATTCGAGGAGAAATCGTTGCAAATGCGTCAATAAGGTTTCTTGCACTTCGTGCACGTCGACGCCCCTTCTAAGTTCTTGTGAAAGGCTAGTAACTGCACTATCGGTTATCCCACACGGGATAATGTTGTCAAAGATGGTTAAGTCATTGGAAACATTAAGGGCTAAGCCGTGCGTTGTAACCCATTTTCTACAATGGATTCCGATAGCGCAGATCTTACGTGAGCCGTCTATCCACACTCCGGTTTTGCCATCGACACGTCCTGATGCAAGCCCCAAATCGGCAAGTGTTACGATTACGGCGTCTTCGAGCGCGCGCAGATACCAGTGTAAGTCTGGCCGAAAATGTTCGAGGTTTACAACGGGATAGCACACGAGTTGACCCGGATTGTGGGCTGTAGCTTCGCCTCCGCGGTCGACGTCTACAATAGTGATTCCTCGCTGATGGAGAAGAGCATCCGACGTTAACATGGCATCGTCACGCGTCCTTCGTCCGCGTGTTATAACAGGCGGATGCTGACACGTAACAAGCACGTCATCAGACGCGGAAACGAGAATGGCGTCGGCAATTTCACGCTGCCGACGCCATGCTTCCGAGAACTCAATGAGTCCCCAATCTTCTGTAGTCATGAACGGTTAGAAGTTAACACCTTCGTTCCACGCAATCGCGGCTGACTCCATAACGGCTTCGCTGAGTGTTGGGTGGGCATGAACGGTGCGGAAGATTGCCGGTCCTGTTGCTCCCAACTCGCGTGCTAGCCCCATCTCGGCGATGAGCTCGGTTACATCTGGTCCAATCATGTGCGCTCCCAGAACCTCGCCATACTTGGCATCAAACACGATCTTCACAAACCCTTGGGTTTTTCCAATGCCATGCGCCTTGCCCGATGCTGTGAATGGGAACTTGCCAACCTTTACCTCATAGCCAGCATCCTTAGCCTTCTTTTCGGTCAGTCCAACAGAGGCAACTTGCGGCTGACAGTATGTACATCCTGGGATGTTGTCGTAGTTCACACCATCCGTATGATGACCTGCCAAGTGTTCGGCAGCTACGATGCCTTCAAACGTTGCCTTGTGGGCCAACCAAGGGGCACCTGCAATGTCGCCCACGGCATAGATTCCCGGCACGTTGGTTTGACAGTACTTATCAACCTTAATCCATCCACGCTCGGTGGCAATGCCGACTGCCTCAACACCGATATCTTCGATATTACCCTGTACGCCAATCGCACTCAGTACAACATCGGCTGTTAGTGTCTCGCGGGTGCCGTCCTTCTTTTCGATTTCAACCACAGCGCCGTTACCATTGCGCTTGGCACTGATAACCTTCGTCTGCGTATGAATGGTCATTCCTTCACGCTCAAAAATCTTCTTGAGCTCCTTGCTGATCTCTTCATCCTCAACAGGAACAATTCTGTCCATCATCTCAATAATCGTCACCTTCGTGCCATAGGCATTGTAGAAGTACGAAAACTCGACACCAATGGCTCCAGAGCCGATGACAATCATCGAGCTAGGGATTTCCTTTTGAAGCATGGCTTCGGTCGATGTAAGCACCTTCTCACGGTCGACGTCTATACCAGGGATCATGCGCGGACGCGCACCAGTCGCAATGACGATATTCTTCGCCGTGATTGAATCGGTTACCACGCCGTTTGCATCGCGCACTTCAACAGTCGTAGGGTTCTTGATTGCTCCCCTACCCTTTACAACGGTCACCTTGTACTTCTTCATCAAGAAGCCCACACCCTGGCTCATCCGGTCGGCTACACCACGCGACCGCGCAATGACCTTAGGGAAATCAATCTCAAGATTCTTGATGCCAAACCCGTAATCATCGGCATGCTTTAGGAAGTTCATATACTCCGCGTTCTTAAGCAATGCCTTCGAGGGAATACAACCCCAGTTAAGACATACACCGCCTAGGCGGTCAACTTCAACGCAGGCAACAGACTTACCCAGCTGCGAAGCTCTAATGGCTGCAGGATAGCCCCCTGGGCCTCCGCCAATGACGACAACGTCAAACGTATGCTGATTCATAGTACGAATGGTGTGGTGAGTGTTTTGACAAGACTACAAAGATACGGCTCCCGCACTCTTCTTCAGGGATGCGGTATAACCCTAGAGCCGTCAAACCACACTGTCCTCCAACCACTCCTACTACCAAGCATGTACACTCCCGGACACAAACCTGATGCCTCCAAACTACCGCCGCACGTGAGCAGCCTAGTCTGGTACTCGCGCCCTAGAACATCCAGTACGCGCACAACTTCATCCGTTTGATACGGGGCATCGGACGCACTCTGTGGCGTACGATGATCCAATACCGAGACCGTCATGCTTGTCACCACCGCCAACAACTCTCGTGCAATCACCCTAGGGTCTGCCGTCGATCGATTGCACAAGACAACGATGGTTGCCCGCACATCAGGTACATGCAGTGCAATCGATGTATATCCTCGAATAGATCCCGTATGGCCAAAAGAACCCTCGCCAAACGGTGCGAGATTCATGATTCCAAGTCCATAGACTTCACCGATGCGAGGCAGCATCGAATCGAGCGTGGGCTGGCCAACAATCGTGCCGAGAGCAATGGCATCAATAATGGCGGCGAGATCTTCGGCGGTACTCATCATGCCACCAGCTGCCGAGGCCCCCGACATGACGGCCGCGTACGGTATGTTCTCTCCAGATCGATCGCCTAGCCACCGAGTGGCAACGTTAGCTCGTTCTGGCTCAATCCCTCCCATCCACGACGTCTCCGCGCGGGTTGGCTCGAGGATTATCCGACGTAGAATGGCTGCAAATGGCTCGTTATACACGTGCTCGAGCACTGCTGCCACGAGCAAGTAGTTGGTATTCGTGTATTCGAATCCAGAGCCCGCAGCGGCCTTCGGCGGTGGGATAAGGCGCAAGAGTTCTGCTAGTGGCCAAATGCTGTCGGGTCGAGTTGCAACGGTTGATCGATACTGCTGACTCTCGGAGTAGTCCCCAAGCCCACTCGTATGCTTCAAGAGGTCTCGAATCGTCACGTCTCCGGCGACGTTTTGCTGTACGCCAATGCGTGACTCAACGGTTTCATCGAGGCGTAGTCTACCCTCCTCAACCGCCCGCATAATGCAGGCTGCCGCTAACAACTTCGTTATGCTTCCGATGCCCCATGCCATGGTAGATAGAGCGGGGCTATTGGGGGTGGACGATCCGGCTGCCGAAACCCAGTGAAGCCCGCCTCGGCGAACGGCTACCGATGCACCAAGGGTACCCGATGCTGCTATGCTGGCCTCAAGACGCTGCCTGAGCAGCGCCTGCGTATGCTCTGGAAACTCCCTGAGCTCGGCAAGAAGCGCCTGATGGACTAATAGCACAAGCGCAAGCAGTGTACGCATAACATGTCGATTCGGATAGTGGCAACGGGGGCGCACTACGTCGGCAACGACAGATCTGTGGTTTAATGTGCGCATGCGTCTAAAACATCAAACGCCGCTGTAGCGAGAAGCTACAGCGGCGTTCGTTGGATTCTTCATACGTGCGTTCGCGAAGCGTGGCGTCGTGCAACGGAAACGTTGCCCCTTATCAGGCAGATTACGACGAATACTCTAGTGATTCGTTAAGGAGTGGATCGTTAACAGCAACTGCGGAGCGCTTTTGGTAATTCTTGGCAGCAAGGAATAAAAACACTCCAGCGAAAAACACAACACCTGTGAACTCACTCCAACCGAACATCATATTGGCGCTCATATGCGAGCCACCAATGACCTTCGACACAGCTGGCATGATAATCCAGACGAGATCGATGAAGTGAGAAATCAGGATGACAATGGCGGCGACGGTAAGTACGGCCATTTTACGCTTAACGTCTTGCCGCAGGAGTAAGATAAATGGCAATACAAAGTGAAACAGCACTAACAGCAGACCAAACAGCTCCCAACCATTAGACGTACGAACATCAAAGTAGATGGTCTCTTCGGGAAGGTTAGCGTACCAAATGATGAAGTACTGGGAGAATGCGATATAGGTCCAAAACACCGAGAACGCGAACATCAACTTGCCAAGGTCGTGGAAGTGCTCCAGTGTAATGTACTGCTTCATGAGTCCACGCTTATACAAGGCAATCAGCGTGAGCGTAATAATTGCGAGCGAAGCGGCAAAGTGACCAGCAAATGCGTAAACACCCCAAATCGTGCTAAACCAATGGGGTTCGAGCGACATAAGAAGGTCGAACGACGCAAACGTGATGGTGATGGCAAAGACGAGTACCCATGGAGCAGAGCGCTTCCAATTGCGCTTCGTTGGTGTAATGTCGGACCCCGCTGTGTCTTGCTTTACCGAGTTTCCAACGATGTACTTCACCATACCGATCCACAACAAGGCATACAAACCTAGCCGAACAATGAAGAACGTAGGATTGAGGTAGGCGGCCTTCTTTATGAGGATTGGGTCTGATGCGGCTGACTCGTGTGACCACTCATAGATTGAGTGGTGCCCTAACATGTTGATGACAATCGGGATAAGGGCAATTCCGATATAAGGTACAAAGCCGGTAAAGTTCTCGGCAATACGTCGGATTGACGCGCTCCAGCCTGCACGGGCAAGGTATTGAAGCGCCGAGAAAAACACCATCGTTACACTAATACCGGCGAAATACCAGAAACCAAGGAGGTAATCTGCAAAGAAACGCTCCTGACTGTGCAGGGCATAGGCGGCACCAAGGCCGATAGCACCTACGCCCATAAGAGCGAGGCCAATCTTCTGCATTGATGCAATGAGCGGGGTAGATCCTAAATCAACGTGTGCCATGCGTGGGGTTCCTCTGCGGAATTATCAGTTGAGGTTGCTGCGGCCAGTGCTAGCGCGGCCTGCCGTTGGTGAAGACGATGTAGAAGGCATTGATTCAACGCCTTGCAGCATCCGTAGGTAGTAGACAATTGCCCAACGATCTACTGTCGAAATCTTGTCGGCATAACTCGGCATCAGGTTTTGACCAGCCGAGACGATGTGGAATATACGGGCATCACTCAGGGCTTGCGTCTCAGGACGGGTGAGATCTGGAATCCCAGCCCACTGACCTCGAACGGCTACGCGCGACTCACCTTTGCCGTCATAGTTATGACATGGCGAACAGAACACATTGAAGCGGTTCTGCCCTCGAGCAGCAACAAACTCCGTCTTTGGTAATCCGGGGTTGACGTTTTCAATCTCAGCGGCATCAATATCGCCCTGTCCAAGCGTGTATACGTCTACGTTACGCGCAACAGTACCAGTCAGCGGCTCTCGAAGTGAACTGCGATTGGCAAAGAACGAGTTGGACGACTGAGGTATAGCCTTGAACTGGTGATCCATGCCTGGATTAAACTCCAAGGGCGGTTCGGTAGAGAACCATGTGATGTTACCGCTAAGAACGGCAACCACGAACACCCCAACCGCCAAGACGGCAAGGATTGAGAAGAGATGAATCGTGCGGAATGTTGGTTTCATAAGATTTCGCTTCGGAGGTTCTTCGTGGGCATTTAGCTGGCGTGAACGATGTGGACGTTCTGGGCTCCAAGCTGCCGCAAAAACTGCTGGGCGTTGTCGGCCGAAAAGCGATCGTCATCGGCATCAATCGCAATCACAAAGGTGTCGTCTGTTGCCTTCTTAAAGCTCTCGTCATCTTGGTACTTGTTATACCACGTAGGCAAACGGCAAAGGTGGAACAGTCCCATCACCGTCATAAGGGCTGTACCAAGAATCGACAATTCAAAGTCGATCGGTACCGAGAATTGCCACGCAAACAGCTGCTTGCCACCAATGTTGAGTGGATAGTCAACAGCTCCCGTCCACCACTGTAGACCCAGCGCCGTTGTGATTCCGCCAAGGAGTCCTGCAAAGCTGATATAGGTGAGATAGCTGCGCTTAATCTTCATGGTCTTGTCGAGACCGTGCACAGGATACGGTGTGTATACATCCCAACGCTGATAGCCTGCATCGGTGACTTTTGCAACGGCAGCCGTGAGAGCGTTCACATCAGTGAACTCGCCGACTACTCCAATGGTTGACTTCGACATGCTTAATGTCCCCCTTCCGTGGCAACTGCAGGCACCGCTGCGTGCGCACTGTCGTGATCGTGATCGTGTCCGTGATGGTGAGCTGGCTGTGCCCCGGGCAGAATCGACTTAACTTCGGCGATGGCAATAACGGGGACAAACTTTGCAAAAAGCAAGAACAGCGTTAGGAAAATGCCGAACGTTCCAATGAAGATCGAGATTTCGACCCACGTTGGCGAATAGTAGCCCCACGAGGCGGGAAGGAAGTCGTGGTGTAGCGTTGTAGCAATGATGGTAAAACGCTCGAACCACATTCCGATGTTAATGAAAATCGAGATGATGAACATGAGCGGGATGTTGCGCCGTGCGCTGGCAAACCAGAACACCTGCGGCGAAACAACATTACACGTGAACATGGTCCAGTATGCCCAAGCATAATCACCGAATGCTCGATTGATGAAGATCCACGATTCCCAATCACTGCCAGAATACCACGCGATGAAGAACTCAAGGATGTAGGCATATCCTACCATCATACCCGTTGCCAACATGATCTTGTTCATGTTGTCTAGGTGCTTGAGCGTGATAAACTGCTTAAGATCGAGAATTTCGCGACATATGACTAACAACGTCATCACCATCGCAAACCCCGAAAAAATAGCACCGGCAACGAAGTACGGAGGGAAGATCGTTGTGTGCCAACCCGGAAGGATGCCCACCGTAAAGTCGAACGAAACGACAGAGTGCACCGACAACACAAGAGGCGTCGAAATGCCAGCCAGAATCATGTAGGCGATTTCGTAGTGGTGCCAGCTACGAGTAGAACCCGTCCAACCAAACGAGAAGAAACCGTAAATCTTCTTGGCTAGATCGCTTTTGACGTAGTTGCGCAACGTGGCAAGATCTGGCAGCAAGCCAACAAACCAAAAGAGCGCCGATACGGTAAAGTAGGTGTTAACAGCAAACACGTCCCACGCCAGTGGCGATCGGAAGTTCACCCACATCTGCATTTGGTTGGGATATGGCAACAACCAGTAGAAGAGCCACGGACGCCCCGTGTGCGACAACACCATGGTGAGCGCACAAATAACGGCAAAAATCGTCATGGCCTCGGCCGATCGGTTGATGGCAGTGCGCCACTTTTGACGGAAGAGGAAAAGGATAGCCGAGATAAGCGTACCGGCATGACCGATACCAATCCAGAACACGAAGTTCGTAATATCCCAGCCCCATCCAATCGGGTTATTCAACCCCCATACACCAATACCGGTGGTAATCGTGTAGTACAAGGCGAACAATCCCCAACCGGCCATGGTAGCCGTAAAGCCCAAGGTGAGGAGGTACTTCATGGAAATCTTCGACTCGACGATGCTGGCAATGCGCGCAGTCACGTCGCGTAGACTCGGATTCCCAAGTACGAGCGGCTCTCGTACCTGCTCGTGATGTTGTGCCGTCATGGTATTCTTCCTTCGTCCAAAAAAGGATGGTAGTCGTTCAGATTAATGATGTCCGCCGTCGGACTTTACCGTTGCAGGCCGATTTCTGACGTTCGCCAGATACGTCACCGACGGACGCACGTTCAGCTCGGCAAGCACGTGGAAACCACGCTCATTCCGGCGAGCCTTCGATACGGCGCTTTCTCGGTCGTTCATATCACCAAAGATGATAGCACCAGCAGGACAAGCCTCTTGACATGCCGTCACTACTTCACCGTCCAATACACGGGCACGGCCAGCATCCTTTGCGTGGTACTTCGCATCGTTGATGCGTTGCACGCAGAAGGTACACTTCTCCATCACACCGCGGTCGCGCTTGGTTACTTCGGGGTTGAACACAAGATCCAACGGAGACTTTTGATCGTTGTTATAGTTCAGGAAGTTGAAGCGACGAACCTTGTATGGACAGTTGTTCAAACAGTAGCGTGTTCCAACACAACGGTTGTACGTCATTTCATTGAGTCCCTCCGGCGAGTGCGTTGTAGCTGCAACCGGACAAACATTCTCGCACGGGGCATTTTCGCAGTGCTGACACAGCATCGGTTCAACGACCGTATCAGGATTCGTCATGTCGCCCGTGTAATACCGGTCAATTCGAATCCACTGCATTTCGCGGCCACGTAGCACCTGATCCTTACCAACAACAGGAATGTTGTTTTCGCTCTGACATGCAACCACGCACGACGAACAGCCCGTGCATGCGCTCATGTCGATCACCATTCCCCACCGATGCCCCTTATACTGATAGTCGGGAGTGATGGAGAGTGGTACAGCATAGCGGCCGTCACGGTCCTTTTCCTTGCTGTAGTAGTGTGCGTTGAGGTCGTGATCTTTGAGTTTCCCAGCAGCCAAATCGCCCGTGGTAATCGAATGCGCAATCTGGCGCTCTCCGTTACCATCATCGAGCGTGTGGTGGTCTTGTGTAGCTGCAATACGATGACGCTTACCTGATACTACATTTGACGATCGAACTGCATGGTAGGCCGAAACGTGTGTGGCGGATACGATCTGGAAGGCGTTGCTACCAACGCCAGCGCATACAGAACCTCCCTTGGTACGACCAAATCCAAGCTGCGTGGCAATGACGTTGTCGGCCATTCCAACCTGAATCCATACCGGCACGTCCATGGCTCCACGCTCGGTAGCAATGGTCACCACTTGCTCGTTTGCACGAACGACGTCCTTGGGATCTGTCGACGCACACAAGCCCATCGACACTGCTGTTTGCGCACTCATCAGCGCTACGTTGTCCCACGTAATCTTGGTTACGGGGTCGGGCATCTCTTGCAGCCATCCATTGTTTGCATCAGCTCCCGTTCCAACACCTAGGTCCGGAACAGCAACAATCACCATTCCCGAAGGGGCACTGGATGCGGCAAGCGGAGCAGTCGCTTCCGCGATGTTGTACGTCGTTGCAGGCATTTGGCCTTCGATAAGGCCCTTGCGCAACACGTTCGCCCAGTCCTTTTCGGTTCCACCGATAACAGGCATCCAGCGAGCGCGAACATAGTCGTAGTAGGATTCTACGCCTTCGCCGTAGGCGCCTGGCGACACCTTGCGTGCTAAGGCAATCAGCGTGTCTTCGATGCCCGGAACACCTTCATTCAGCGGAGCAATCATGGGCTGACGAAGACTCAGACTTCCGTCAATGGCTATGGCATCACCCCACGTTTCAAGGTAGTGCGCAGCCGGAATGCTAACATGGGAAATCGAGGCAGTCTCGTCTTCGTATAAATTGAGCGCCGCACGGAACGGCACCTTGGCCAATGCAGCCTTAAAGGACTGCGATCCGCTGTACTCAGGGTTAACGTTGATGGCAATAAAGGCATGGACGTTACCCGAGGCCATGTCGGACTCAAGGGCTGTAACTCCTTCGGCGCGAGGACCGCTCATTGGAAGCGAACGTGCGGGATTAAGAATGCCCGACGTCATGCTACCAACCGATGTATTGATGCTTAACGCAATCGCATGGGCACGCGGTGAGAGATGGCGACCTACAAGGACGACGGCACGACCAGGCGCAGCAGCCAACGACTTCGATGCAGCTTCAGCTGCCTTGCGCGTAGCTGCGTCGGCAGCGCCTACAAGGTCAGATCCAACACTACCTGCGCGAAGAGTCTGCTCAATGCATGCAAGGTAGGCGTCAAACTGCGATGGGTGCAAGCGCACGCGTTCATCAGCATTCGATCCCGTTAACGTATACTGCGCCTCGGCAACAACAAGCTTGCTCATGCCCATACCATCCGCAGATGGACGGCGGCGCTTTGCAAATCGCACGGTGTGATAGACAGCAAGTGGGTCGGTGCCCAGGAAGTCGGCCTCAACGCTAACGATAACGTCTGCCTCGGTTAGATCAGGAACCAACTCGGCCGCAACGCCAAGCACGGCACGGTTGGCAACGACGGCATTGTCGCACACCACCGGCGGGAGCATAACAACACTCGCGCTCGGAACAGCAACCGTAAAGTCATTGAGCAGAGCAGCAAACGATGGTGAGGCATGTTCGTCGATTGCAAGTACTACGCGCTTGCCGGCTGAGGTTGCTTCACTGATGGCATCAGCAATTTTTTGGACGGCGTTGTCGTACGACGACTGGCCTTTACCTACACGTGGACGACGAATCCGGTCTGGATCATACAACGAAAGTAACGAGGCCTGCATCGCAGCCGACGCCGTGCCAGCATTAACTGGATGCTGCTCATTTCCGCGCACCTTAATTGGGCGTCCCTCACGGCAGCGAACAACGGCACCATAGGCAACGTTACCCGTTGTCCACACAGTAGTGTAGTCTACAGGCAAGCCCGGTGTGAGCGTTTGATTGGACTTAACAGCGGGCACAAGCTTCTGGAGTGGACGTCGGCACGAAGCTGCTGTAACAGCCATCGAGGCCGACAGTAAGGCCATGAAGCCACGGCGGCTTAGCCCACTCGAATACTGAGCAGGTTCTGTTACTCCCGCTTGGAATTCCCCTTGCGGTTCGACGGTTCCGGCGAGCTGTCCCAAGCTCTGCCACTGTTGCATCGACGATGGTTTATGCGTACGATCTGACATGTTCGTTCCTAGTGTCGTGTCGTGAATGTGGCCGTTCACATCAATAATGGCATGCCGAGCAGTTCTCGGGTCCAAGGCCAGCAACCTTTGGATGAGGGATGCCATCAACCTGATGAGCAGGCAATGCCGTTGTCCACTGTCCAAACGCTGGTTCCGTGAGTGCCACGGGCGTACCAAGTTGCGCCTTGATTGGCGTGTACATGTACGTACTGTCCTTCAGGTTCTTCATGTCGTGAAGCTTGCCCGTAAAGATGCCCGAAATTGGCCGCGCACCAACAATGTGATCTTCTGGCTTGCGATGGCAATCCAAGCACCATCCCATTGTAAGGGGCTTCGCTTGACTTACGACACCCATTTGCTCGATGGGACCGTGGCAGCTCTTACAATCAATCTGTGCACGAATGTGCCGCGAGTGATTGAAGTGCACATAGTCCGGCACCTTGTGGATGCGCACCCACTCCAGCGGATTGCCCGTCTCGTAGCTCTCGCGTACGAGTTTTAGCTTGGGACTCTCCGCCTTCACCAATGTATGACAGTTCATACACGTTTGTGTGGTGGGCACCGGAGAGTGCGCCGATACCTCGGCGCCGCCATGACAGTATTGGCAGCTTACCTGAAGATCGCCAGCATGAAGCTTGTGCGAAAACGGCACTGGCTGTTCGGGACGATAGCCCACATCGAGGACCTCGTTACGAACACCAAAGTAGCCAATCAGGAACACAATGCCTGCAACGGCACCGATGCCGGCCACTGCCTGTTTGAATCCTACGTCGAACTTGCGTGAGAACATTCGCAACCCTTGGAAAAAGTCGGGCAAATATCCAGAAAAATCCCGTGTCGGCCAACGCCAACACGGGGTTACTTATGCACGTGAATGACTGCGTTGCTTTCTCCACATGGCCACACCGAAGGCAGTGACGATGCTAATCGGTACAGCAAGCATGAAAAGAACCGACCAAGAATACGCCTCGCCAAGGGCAGCATTCGCTGATCCCTTGGTGAAGTTGTCTGAACACGACGGACAAGCCACCATGCGCTGAGCTGTAGCAATAGCAACAACTGCGGCAGTAGCGGCAACACGAACGAACGTTTTCATACAAACCACCGATACAACATGAAGTAAACAATCACGCCAGTCACGGATACGTACAGCCAGATAGGAAAGGTGATCCGAGCAATTGCACGATGTCTGTCCACCTGCATCCGAAGCCCCCTACCAATGGTGATAATGGCCAGGAACGGAACGGTGATGGCGAGCACGACGTGCGTAAACAACACTGCGAGATAGACAATGCGCCAACCATCGGGACCTTGGAATGTGGTGTTCCACGCCCCCGTTGTGCTATAGAGATGCCACTTATGAAGAAGGTAGAATGCCAAGAACAACACCGAAACCGCAAAAGCACTAAGCATGAGCATTCGGTGGGCGGCAACCTTCTTTTGACGAATCTGAACAACAGCCGTAATAAGAAGTACGGTGCTGATAGAGTTCAAGATTGCGTTCACGCCAGGCAAGGCATCAAGGTTCACGACGCCACCTCGCTTAGTAACTGCAGAATGTCGCTACGAAGAGCATCTAACCGCGTTTGATCTTCGGAATCGTAGAAGCCACGGATGTTACCCGCAGCATCAACAAGGACAAAACGCGTGCTATGCATTTCGGGCGTCTCTGGATCCATTAGCTTGAAGCCCTGAGTTGACAACGACCGGACCGAGTCGATCGACATATGCAGGAAATGCCAAACACCAGGCTTAGCATCGTAGTCGTTTGCGTACGACCGTAGAGTCTCAGGGGAATCCGTGTCGGGATCGGTGCTTATGGATACAAATCGTACGCCACGTTCGGCAAACTCGCTTTGCAGAACTCGCTGCTTCGCGTTGAGGTCTGGACAAACGGTTTGGCATGTAGTGAACATAAATGAGGCCACCCAGATGTGGCCACGTAGCGACTCGGACGAAAACGACTCGCCGTATTGATCGACACCAACAAACGATGGTGATGCGAAGAGAACCTCTGGAGCATGGATATCTCCTGAGGTCTCAGCATCGTGCGAGTCGGCTCCGCAGCCCACAGCAAGGGTTACGAACAATGCAAGACTCGTTGTCATCACCAGCGTGCTCAGGGTCATGGCAGAGTAACAACCCGAGTATACTCGAATGACTCTAGGAAGTTCAACGCGAACACCAAGACAAAGAACAAGAACACCGGAACGTAAACGAATGCCCTGATGAGCGGGTGGTCGAATTTCAAGTGCATAAAGATGTACATCACTGCGACCACCTTGATGACGGCGATAATTACACCAATCGTGACGTGCAGGATGTCGCCTGGTGTTCCCCACTCTGCAGGAAACGGAAGTGCGGCAGCACCAACGGTGAGAAGTGTCAGGAAACAGAGGGTCCAAAAGACCTTCATGTATTCCTTGATTGGATTACCGTGTGCGTGATCGGAATCGTGAGCGTGTGAAGCCATGGGTTGGTCCTTTCTCGTATTCGTTAGTGATGTCCACCGGCACCGTGGTATGGAATCATCAGGTACAAGGCCGGGAAGATAAAGATCCACATTAGGTCGACGAAGTGCCAATACAAACCAAGCACTTCCAGCTTCACGGGATAGGGATAGCCCTTCTTGGAGTAACCACGGAACCACATGAAGAGCATGGGGATAATGCCACCAATCACGTGAAGGGCGTGGAAGCCAGTCATCATGAAGTAGAAACTGTAAAAGAGAGTGTGGTTCTCCTGCGATGGGAAATAGCCGTGTGCCCACTTGTCGCTGTACTCAATGGTCTTGATCACCAAGAACCCAAGTGCCCCAAGCAAGGTGAGCCCAAGGAAGAGCTGCTGCTTGCTACGGTCGTTCTTTTCGGCTGCATGGATACACAAGGCCATGGTTAGCGAACTACCAATCAGAAAGAACGTGTTGATAAGCGCAAGCCAAACGTTGAGGTGCGAGGAGCCATTGGCAAACACCTCGTAGTTCGAATTGCGAAGCACGATGAAGGCTCCAAAGAAGCCGGAGAAGAACATAAGCTCCGACCCCAGAAAGGCCCACATGCCAAGCTTCCCGTTGGCAATCTTGGTTATCGGTTCGTGCGAGAGATTGAGTGCAGCTGACATACAGTGCTACCTTGGTTAATACTGAAGAAGTTATCGTTTATCAAGAAACATGAGAATCATCACCCCCATCAACACGGCGTATGACGTCAAGAGCACACGCCGGGCCGATTGCGTAGTGGCATCACGTCGAAACCGCACACCTTCCACAACTAACCAACCGCCTAGCACAAGAGCACCGATAGCGTAAAGCCAACCTGTTGCCTCGAGGTACGTTGGGAATAGAGCGAGAATGGTGGTAAGGATGCTGGTACCAATAATCTGCCAAGAAAGCATTGATGGATTCGAGTCGCGAACGGCGCGAAGAGCAAAGCCGGCCTCGCGGTAGTCGGCTCGATACATCCACGACAGTGCATAGAAATGCGGCAACTGCCACATAAAGAGTATGCCAAACAAGACCCACGCCATGGGGTCCATTGTCCCGGTTACCGCAGTCCATCCACCAGCGAACGGTAACGCCCCTGGTACTCCACCAACAACCACTGCAAGGGTCGACCGTGTTTTCATGGGTGTGTACACCATCACGTACGTGATCCACGTTGCCACCGCAAGTACAAGCGTTAGCACGTTAACCATCGAAAGCAACGCAACGCCCAACACCGTGAGAATGCTGGCAAACACCACCGCCGCACGAATGCTAATGAGTCCACTAGGAATGGGCCGTGATGCCGTACGTCGCATCCGCGCGTCGATGTCGGCTTCCATCACATGGTTGGCCACACACGACCCACTGCTGATTGCCAACGTGCCAATCATCGTCGTTACGAAGTGTATCCAGTTGTTGCCGCTCTGTGCGTAGGATACTAGGTCGCCAGGAATTGCCAAGTAATACCCAGCCAATGTCGTCATGGCCACCATCTGGCTAATACCAGGCTTGGTAAGCTCGTAATATGCCCGCACTAGTCCTGATGCTGCTGTAGGGGGCGCCGCATCAATGGCGGCTGCTGCCGCCAGTGTTTCACGCTTTGACACCGATGCCCCCTTTCGAATGCATGGTAGCTGGAACACTTAGGTGAAGACGACGTGATGCTGAAAGGCGCACAGAAGTAATCATGGCGGCTGTAGATAGAGCAACCATGGCGACACCTACCGCAACGTGCGAGGTTGTTACAAGCTCGCCTCGAGCAGTCCAAATAATTCCAGCACCAAGAGCTATCTGTACAAACACAAGCGCAAGTAGTGACGTTGCTAGTGCTAATACGCCGCTCTGTGAATGGCGCTCAGACCGCACAATCCACCAAAAGCCAGCAATAATCAGGGCAACACCATAGGCCCACGTTCTGTGGATGAAGTGAACAACAACCGTCGTGTACTGCAGGAGCGAAGACTCGGGTAAGAAGCCAGCGTCTGACCACTGCGGCCACGTTGTACTAACACCCCATGCATCGGTATGGCGCGTGAGAGCTCCCAGAAGGAACTGCACAACGATGGCCGACCACGTGAGCATGGCTATGCGCCGCACTCTGGGTGAGCCCTCCTTCACTGCTGCAAGCGTCTTCCACCACGGTGACAACAGCATCGCAATACCAAGAACCGTCATGAAGAAACACTGCGCCAACATTCCGTGCGTGGTGCTGGTCCAATCTGGTAGATTATTGAGCACGGTATAGCCACCGAACATGCCCTGCAAACAAACACCACCGAATGCGGCAAACGAAAGCCAAAGCAGGCGCTCGTCGCCACTGCTACGAATGGCACGATAGACGGTGAAAGCGATGTACGAAGCAAGTGCCAGCATGAACAATTCCATGAAGACACCCGGCATGGTTTGGATGCCGAAGATGGCCGTGACGACGGTGACGATGATGCTGGTGACAATGAGAGCAAGGGCGAAGCCAAGTTGCTTCGACGGCCGCGATGCTGCTGGAGTTCGACGATACACTCCGATGAGAACGAGAACGGTGAGCGCACCAACAACCGTAGCTAACAATCGATGGCCGTGTTCCCAAAACCTGTCGGACTGCCATAGCCACTCACTGGGTGCATACGTAACCATGGGAGCAGCATTCGACGTAGGCCAATCTGGAAAGGCCATGCCACTTTGCGTTGTGTTCACATGTCCGCCCCAAACGATGAGGACAAACGTCACGGCTACAAGCGTTGCCGCTAAGCGAAACAATGCGAGGTCAGATGGTTGCCGCAAGCTCACGAAGTCGTGAATGATGTTAGTGGTTAGATACCGACGAAGACTCTTCGGAGGCGTCGCTGACGGCAACCGTGTGGTGATGCACAGAAATCGACTTGCCTGGCTCCCACTGTGGCCAGTAGTCAAGATCACGACCCTCAACGCTGAACTCGTACGGTCCACGGTACACCGTGATATCGCGATCGAAATTACCGTGGCCAGGGTGCGCTGGAGCGGCCCACTCTAGGGTATTGGCGCGCCAAGGATTGCGCGGCGCCTTCTTACCCCACTTGAGTGACCAGAGAACATTGAAGACCAGAATGAGCTGCGAGAATCCTAGGGCGATTGCGGCAATCGTAATGAACTCGTTGATTCCGCCGAGCCCCTTAAGGAAGTCATACACGTTGGGGTCATAGATACGACGCATGTGACCAGCAACGCCTAGAACGTGCATTGGGAAGAACGTTAGGTTGAAGGTGATGAAGGTCCAATAGAAGTGCTTGCGTCCCCAAGACTCGTTGAGCATCTTACCAAACATCTTTGGATACCAATAATAGATACCAGCAAAGATTCCAAAGAGCGATCCACCGAATAGCACGTAGTGGATGTGAGCAACAATGAAGTACGTGTCGTGAATGTAGATGTCTACAGGTGCAGACGCCATGAACACACCTGAAAGACCGCCGATGATAAACATCGAAACAAACGCAAGTGCGTTTAACATGGCCGTCGAAAACTTGATGTTACCACGCCATAGGGTTCCAAGCCAGTTGAACACCTTAATGGATGATGGTACGGCAATCACAATGGTCGAAAGCATAAACGTGGTGCCAAGCAACGGATTCATGCCCGATTGGAACATGTGGTGGCCCCATACGATGAAGCCCAAGAACGCAATACCTGCAATGGCGAATACCATGGCCTTGTAGCCGTAGATGGGTTTGCGCGAGAACGTTGCAAGTACGTCCGATGCAATGCCCATGAGCGGCAAAATCATGATGTAAACAGCAGGGTGCGAATAGAACCAGAAAAGGTGCTGCCACAGTACTGGCTGTCCGCCACCGAAGTACTTGCTACTGGTAACAAGATGATCAGGCAAGAAAAAGCTTGTGTGAAGGAAGTTGTCCATGAACAACATGGCGAAGGCAGCTGCAAGGACTGGTGTACCTAGCGTGATAATGACTGCTGTGATGAACAACGCCCACACGGTGAGAGGCATGTCAAACAGCTTCATGCCCTTGGCGCGCTTGTTGAGCACGGTTGTGACGTAGTTGACAGCACCCATGATCGACGAGAAGCCAACGAGAAAGAGCGAGATTAACCATAGCGTCTGCCCCGACAACGTGAATGTGGGCGACTGAATGACTGCCGACAAGGGCGGATACGACGTCCAACCGGCAGCTGCATATCCACCTTCGACAAAGAAGGCCGACATCATAATCATACCTGCCGGAGGTACAAGCCAGAACGACCACATGTTTAATCGTGGCATGGCCATGTCGTCGGTGCCAATCATGAGCGGGATGCAGAAGTTGCCAAACATCCCAACAGCAAACGGAATGATGACAAAGAAGATCATGATCGTTCCGTGCATCGTAAGCAGCTGAGCATAGAACTCAGGTGTAATTACGCCGCTTCCCGCTTCGGTTACCCATGTGTCTGGCATAATGGAGCCAATCACTGGCACTGGCTTGCCTGGATAGGCAATCTGCCAGCGGATGAATAGCGCAAAGGCGCCGCCGATAAACAGGAAGAACAGCGAGCTTACCAGGAACTGCTTCGCGATAACCTTGTGATCGGTAGAAAAGAGGTACTTACGGAACCACGGTAGGTCGTGATGGGCATCATCGTGGCCGTGCCCATGCGTTGTGGCTTCTGCCGAACCGAGAACTGCTGTACTCATGGTAGTATCCTTGTAGTATTCTTATCGAAGTGATGCAACTGCGGCCGCTGCAGTGTCGGCCGGTGGAACCGAAGCTTCGCGTGCGGCCTTAACCTCGCCGTTCTTTTGATCGAGCCATGCGTCGTAGTCCGAAGCGGAGACAACCTGATACTCGGCACGCATTGCATAATGGCCTCCACCACACAATTCAGCACAGGCAAGCTCGAACTTCCCTGTTTTGAACGCATTGTACCAGATGTTCATCCATGTTCCTGGAACAACATCCTGTTTCACCCGCATGTTCGGAAGGAAGAAGCTATGCAGCACATCGATCGAAGAGCCGCGCATCACGATGTTGGCGTTAACAGGAACACGGAACTGGTTCTCCGTCGTAAAGTCGTCGGCCGATGCTGCGTCACTCGAGTCAATGCCGAACGGATTCGTTGTGCTCATCAGCGCTCGCGCCGAGCGATCCGTGAAGGCGTTTCGCCCAAACTTGCCGTCGGCACCTGGGTACAAGAAGTACCAGCCGTAGGTTTTGCCCAACACAAGAATCTCGACGTCGGGCTTTGGTACTCGACTCGAATACTTGGTTTCTTCCCAGATGTCATCGGAGTAAACGCCAATGGCGGCAAACAGAATCGTGGGCAGAATGGTCCATGTAATCTCCACGATGTTGTTACCGTGGTAGTTATATCCCTTGCGATTGGGGTTGAAGCGGTACTTGATCAAGAAGTAGATCAGGATGCCGAACGTCAGGAAGAAGATCGCAACCGAGATGTAATAGATGATGTTGAACAAGGCGTCAAGCTCGCCCCCGAAGGTCGATATGTTTTCGGGGAACCACGCGAGCATGTCGAGTACGCGTAAGACTTCAGACATGGTCATTCACTCCAAGTAAGTTTCTGTTGTTACGTTGCTTCGCGATTTACAGCGGTTGAAGTACCTCGGCTTCGGTGTACGGTACTACACGCGAAGTCGTTTTACCACGGACGTCAGCAACCTCGTCAGCCGTTACTGCACCAGCGCTGTTACCAAAGGCACTGCGTACATACGTGAGTACGTCGGCAATGTCTTGGTCTGACAATTGATCCTTCCACGATGCCATTTGGCCGTTTATCTGTACTCCATTACGCTCAATCGGACCACGCAATCCGTGAAGCACAATACGAATCGGTACTGTAGCATCGCCGGTAGCTAAGGCGCTACCAGCAAGAGCGGGAATGTTGTTTCCAGGAACGCCCTTGCCCGTGCCAAGATGGCATGACGCACAGATTCGTCCGTACACGGCCTTGCCCGGACCACCGGCATCGGCCGCTGCCGCGCCGCCATCCTTTGGAGCGTCGGGGTCAACCCATACGGGATCGTCACCATAGGAGGTGAAGAAGCCCTGGACATTGCATCCAGTTGAGCTGAGAACAACGGCACCTACCAAGAAGCAGGTAGCCAAGATCGAGAGTGCGCGGTTTCTGCGCGAAGTTGTATCAATCATACGTCCAAGCTGTTGATCACGTGTCGTGGCACAAACGGTCCGAAAATACGGCGTTCCTGTCGAACGAAAAAGCATGGACTCGGTGCAGCGGCTCCAGCGCATTGCGATATGAAGACGTTTGCCTTCAAGAGACAGCCAGCAACACGAGTGCTGGCTAAGAAGTTCACACGCCGTTCTTACGTCGCCATCGATCAGTAAACCATGCCACAGTCCGCTCTATTCCTTGCTCTACGCCGATCTGTGGCTTCCAACCTGTTGCCGATGTGAGACGCTCGCTCGAGCAAACGTTTCGTGGCAAGTCGCCCGGCTTTGCCGGACCATGATGAACTTCGATTGTTTTCCCCATGTACCTAGCCAGTGCCGCAACGATGGTGTTCACATCAGTTTCGATTCCCGTTGCAACGTTGAATACCCCACCAAGATGGTGTCGTGTAACTGCTATGTTGGCATCGGCAACATCTGATACGTACACGTAATCCCGGCGCTGATCGCCAGCACCATTGACCGTGCAAACTGCATTGCTAAGTGCCTTTTCAAGAAAAATGGCAACCACACCAGCTTCTCCAAAAGGATTCTGTCTGGGGCCGTAGACGTTGGTATACCGTAGCGCTGTGACCGTCATGTTGTGGATGCGCGCATAGCAGGCGCCGTAGAGTTCCATTGACCCTTTGGCAACACCGTACGGCGAAATCGGACGCCATGGCTGGTCCTCATCGGCGGGGAATACGTCCTGAGCACCGTACAGCGCCCCCCCGCTACTTGCAAGTATCACTTGCCCTACGTTGGTTCGCCTAGCCGCCTCAAGCACACGTAACGAACCAAGAATGTTGGCCTGCGCATCGTGCAAGGGTCTCTCTACACTCACACGTAGCTCCATATGCGCCGCATGATGATTGATAACGTCGAAACGTTCTGCGTCGGCCAACGCATCGAATGCGTCCGATGTTATGTCCATCTCTACAAGACGTGCACCTTCGGGCACGTTGGCCGTGATGCCTGTCGATAGGTTATCAACAACAACAACCTCATGCCCCTCGCGCAGATAGGCCTCGGCTATCCACGATCCGATGAAGCCCGCTCCACCGGTAACGCAAATCTTCACAGTGCCTTCCTCCCTATGTCGGTTCTAAACATCTTCGTTGCATAGTCAATCTTTCCAACCGCGGCGTACGACCGCTCGATGGCCTCGGCTAACGTTGTACCACGTGCCGTGACGCCCAATACTCGCCCTCCCGTCGCACGCAGGACGTCGTCGTTCTCGGTCGTTCCGGCATGGAACACCGTCACCATCGGATCGCCCTCGGCCCTGTCGATACCTGTAATCGCTGCCCCCTTCTCATACATGTCTGGATAGCCCATATTGGCTAGTACCACGTTGCAAGCAAATCCAACGGCAACAGAGGCTACGGTACTCGTATCTAATGCTCCCCTAGCTGCCGAGGCCAGCAGCGCCGCAACATCGGCGCTGAGTACGGCAAGTACAGCTTGTGTTTCTGGGTCACCAAAACGGACGTTAAACTCGACGACCGAAGGGTGATCGTTGTGAATCATCAAGCCACAAAACAAACAGCCCACAAACGGCTGCCCTTCGGCACGCATACCAGCAAGCGTTGGCTCGATAATCGTTCGTTCAATACGCTGTCGAACCTCTTGGCTTACAAGTGGTGCTGGTGCATAAGCACCCATGCCCCCTGTGTTCTTTCCCGTGTCTCCATCGCCTACACGCTTGTGGTCTTGTGCGGCTGCTAAAGTCAGGTATCGCTCGCCATCGCTGATCGCAAACAGACTCGCCTCTTGCCCCTCGAGGAAACCCTCGACAACAATGCCATCGTCGCCAAACACACCATCGTACATTGCCTCGACGGCTTGCAGCGCCTCGGCAGTCGTTGCAGCAACAACCACGCCCTTGCCCGCCGCTAGGCCGTCGTATTTAACAACGACGGGTAATGCGTGAGACTGCACGTAGGCCAATGCGTCCTGCCGTGCACCAGCTCCGAATCGTCGATAAGGGGCAGTCGGTATTCCATGGCGCGCCATGAAGTCCTTGGCAAAGCCCTTCGAGGCCTCAAGCTGCGCGGCAGCTTGCGACGGCCCGAAAACGTCGATGCCTTCCGATCGCAAATGGTCGGCAAGACCATCAGTCAACGGCTGCTCCGGGCCAACCACAACCAACGTTACGTTCTGCTCTCGGCAGAATCGCGCTACAACTTCCGCATCCGAGATGCGAAGCGATACGAGTTCGGCTTCGCGCGCAATACCTGGATTACCAGGTGCACACCAAAGCTTGCTGCACGACGGCGATGACGCAAGAGCGACGGCCAGTGCGTGCTCACGCCCGCCCGACCCAATGAGAAGAATTCGTTCCATGTGGCTGCAAAGGTACGGAAGCCACGCCGGTGATTCCGCTTGCAGCCGTTCGCCGGCTTAGAACGGAACGTCGTCGAAGTCCGAACTTTGTACCTGTGGCGACGCTGGCGCAATCTGCGAATACTCTGGTGCCGATGACCCACCGCTGGCCTGCGCTGGTTCGATGCGCCATGCCTCTAGGTTGGTGAAGAACATGGTTACGCCTTCCTTGTTCACGAACGGACGACCACGCAAATTGAAAAAGACCTTCACGTCTTGCCCAACACTGTAGTTGTCAACTTGCGAAACCTTGTCCTGCGTAAGCTGAAACTTGATATGCTGCGGATACTGTCCATCCTGAATCTCTAGAACGAACTCGCGCTTCTTGAAGGTATCCTTGACTTGCTGCGTTGGCATAACGGCATGCAGCTTTCCGATTGCTTCGTATGTGGTCGACATGGGCCTAATCCAAATGTGTTGTTTGAGGGTGTTCGAATGTAATGCTTGCGTAGGTGCTATGTGCACTTAGCGGGTCAAAATGTGACTCAAGGCTGTAAAATCGCACGCGGATTCGCTAATACGTCCGACAATGCCGCCACGTCGCGCCCACCAGCCGTTGCCATGTGGGGCTTGCCACCACCGCCGCCGCCAAGTCGTTTGGCAGCAGCTCCAACAAGCGTTCCTGCCTTGTATGTCGACGTCAGATCGTCCGTCACTACACATACGAGCTGCACCTTGTCGTCGATGACGGTTGCCAAGAGCCCCACACCTTTGGAACCAAGTTGCGACCGTAAGGCATCGCCGAGTTCCTTGAGTTGATCGGCATCTACACCGTCAATTCGAGCCGCAGCAACGCGCACGCCGTCAACATTGGCAGCACGTTCGACGATAGCAGGTATTGACTGTCGCAGTTCAGCTGTGCGCATCGAGCTAATCTGTCGTTCAAGCTGATGCAGCTTGTCGGCCAATGAATCACGGTCACGACGTAACGTATCTTCACGCTCTATTGCTTGTGCTATCCACGTAGGGATGCTTCTTCCGGCTACGGCTTCGATACGACGAACGCCGGAGGCGATGGAGCTCTCAGAGACGATCTTAAATAGTCCGATTTCCGACGAATTGCGAACGTGAGTACCACCGCAGAACTCGGCACTGAACGACTCATCGATAACAACAACGCGCACGGTGTCGCCATACTTGTCGCCAAAGAACATTTTGACGCCGGGAACGGTGCGGGCCTTTTCTATCGGCAACTCAAGCGTCTGAACATCGATGTTCTCGAAGATCTTCTCGTTCACCATGGCCTCAATGGCCTGTAGTTCGTCTTCACGAAGGCGCTCGAAGTGCGAGAAGTCGAAACGTAAATATTCGGGCGCTACAAGCGAACCCGATTGCTGTACGTGGGTTCCAAGCACGCGGCGCAGTGCCTCGTGTAGGAGGTGCGTCGCCGAGTGCTCGCGGGCGATGTCGCGCCGGCGAGGCACGTCGATGGCTGCAATCGCTTCGGCTCCAACGGTGGCGGCGACCTCTCGATCGCACTCATGGATGATTGCACTGCCAGCCTTACGAACGGCAGATACTGTGTAGGTTTCCGTGCCGATCGTTAGTTGCCCCGTATCACCGGCCTGACCACCCATTTCAACATAGAATGGTGAGGCCGTCGTGGCCACGAGGGGACCGTCGACCCACGCTACTGTTGACGTTGTGGAAACGGCATCGTACCCGGTAAACGTTGTCACGACATCGATCGATGAGGACTCGGCCAGTTGCGACACGTTCTTGCGGGCAGAGCGGGAGCGCTCACGCTGTTCGGTGAGCAACGCTTCGTAGGCCGCTACGTCGACGTCGATGCCCCTTTCACGAGCCAGCAACTGGGTAAGGTCAAGGGGGAAGCCAAACGTGTCGTAGAGTTCGAAGGCAGCAGAGCCGTTGAGTATGTTAGAGGTAGACTTGGCAACGTGCTGTTCAAACACCGCCAGCCCTCTGTCGAGCGTGGCTAGAAAGGCCTCTTCTTCGGCCTTAATGATGCGTTCGATGAGTGACTTGTGCTCGACGATCTCGGGAAAAACATCTCCCATGGTATCGCAGAGAACGGGAACGTGTTTGTACAACACGGGCTCGGTTAGACCCAAGTTTCGAGCGTATCGAGCAGCACGGCGCAGGATGCGTCGAATCACATATCCCCTGCCTTCGTTACCGGGGATAGCACCGTCGGCTATCGAAAAAGCAACCGTGCGGATGTGATCGGCAATCACTCGCATGGCAATACCATCGGGATGATCTAACTCGGTGCGATAGGCACGTCCACACAACGCACTGGTAACAGCAATAATGGGCTGAAAGACATCGGTATCGTAGTTGGAGTCCTTGCCCTGCATAACCGCCGTAATGCGCTCGAAGCCCATGCCTGTATCGACATGCTTAGCGGGAAGATCTTCCAGCGTACCATCGGCACGACGGTTGTACTGGATGAAAACGTTGTTCCAAACTTCGATAACCTCGGGTACTCCGGCATTTACCAGCGGACCTCCGGAGAGGTCTGGAGTGCGGTCAAAGTGAATCTCGGTACAGGGTCCACATGGCCCAGTCTCGCCCATCTCCCAGAAGTTGTCTTTTTCGTCGAACCGATGGATGCGGTCTTCGGGTAGGTACTTGCGCCAGATTTCGAACGACTCGTCGTCGGTACGATATACCGTAGCATGAAGGCGCTCCTTAGGTAGCTTCCACACCTCGGTAAGCAGTTCCCAACTCCACCCAATGGCCTCCTCCTTGAAGTAATCACCAAAGCTCCAGTTGCCCAACATCTCAAAGAACGTGTGGTGATACGTATCGTAGCCCACCTCTTCGAGGTCGTTATGCTTACCGCTTACTCGAATACACTTTTGGGTGTCGGCCGCACGACGGTACTCACGGCTGCCAGTGCCCAGAAACACGTCCTTAAACTGATTCATACCGGCATTGGTGAACAGGAGCGTAGGATCGCCGTGCGGAATCACGGGAGCCGACGGCACAATTCGGTGGCCGCGTTGGGCAAAGAACTCGAGGAAGGAGGATCGGATTTGAGCCGACGTCATAGAGGTAGACAATGCGGTACTTTGTGGGTTGGTTCAATCAAAGGGATTGCAATTTACGGCGCAGGCAGCGACCGTAACGGTCAATCCGCCGAATCCTCGGAGATTTGCCTAATGACCGACGTACCCGCCCTTCGCCAGCATGCCACCACAGCGACTGCCGCAGTATGGACCTTCTCCAAACCAGGTCGCAGATCGCTGTGGCCTGTCTCTCTCGTCGCACCTACTGGCTGCCCTACCCTACCACGGCGCATTACCGTTAGCCGTGATGGAAGCGGCACTCGTGTTGAATGCCTAACAGAACGTCAGTCATTTACCTCATGGTGGAAAGGGGCACCGGAAGAGCTCTTCGACCTTCTGTGGCAGTGCCATTACGGCAACACCTTGGTGCAAACCCAACAAGCCGATTGGCAGACACTGCGGTCAGCACGCGATGCCAACCGGGTTACCATCCGCCGCCTAACGCCGTCTCGAACGGCGTGGACCAATGTGACGGCCGACGCCGAGGCGCGCCACACCATGACAGCCGATGACCGGCAACGACTCCACGAGGCATTCGGAATGCTCACTAGCGATGGTCAGTTGCGAGGCGCAATGGCCGACAAAGCACGGCAGGTTGACAGACTTGTAGACCGTGCCTTTGCCCTCAACGTAATACGTTTGGCCCAAACTGGTACCGTTATACACATTACCGATGCTGGCTGTGGCAAGGCCTACCTTTCCATCGCTTTGGCCCTTGCCCTGCAACAACGTGGAATAGTCGTGCACCTGCGCGGTATCGACGCCAATGAACACGTTGTTGAGCAGGCAATGCGAGCGGCAAACCATGCTGGTATTGAACGCGCATCATTCGAGTGTTCGACTATAGCCAATGCAACGCCAATCCCTACAGACGTGTTCATTGCCCTGCATGCCTGCGACACGGCTAGCGACGATGCCATCAGGCTTGCGCTTGCCTGTGGCGCGCAAGCTATGCTCGTTGCCCCTTGCTGTCACCATGCCATACAGCGCCAACTACGGGAACATACGGTGCCAGAGGCTGTACGTCCGCTCTTGCGTGATGGTATACAGCGAGAACGCCTCGGCGACCTACTTACGGATGCCATCCGTAGGGAATATATTCGTGCACATGGATATAGCGCGCACCTCGAGGAGTTCATTGCGCTAGAACACACGGCAAAAAATGTGCTGATAGTTGCGGAACGAAAACTTGAGCGAGCTGATGTTGACATTACTGCAATCGAGTATTTTTGTCAGGCGTGGGGTGTAAAATCGATGCTCGTCGAATCGTAGACGCGATATGACAGGCAGGAGCGCAAGGAGTCCAAGAATGGATTGTTGTCATATGATAAGTCGTAGACTGTACTTGCTTCTGATTACGTGTGTGTCGCTTATCGGCCCGCTCCAGTCCTTAGCACATGATCATCTTCGTGTTCTCGTAAGCACACGAACGACGGGCTTCCGGCACGGGTCCATCGAAGCCGGTTTGTCGATGATGCGACAGCTCGCAACGAATCGCGGGTGGGACGTTCTATTTACCGAAGATGATCGGGCGTTCACAGAAGAGACACTTGCACATGTCGATGTCATAGTGTTTCTCAACACAACGGGGTTCGTTGTTGATCGCACCCAATGGAAAAACGTAGAGAATTTTGTTCGTAACGGTGGAGGCTTCGTTGGAATTCACGCTGCAGCGGATAGTGAGTATCAGTGGCCGTTCTACAACGAAATGATTGGATCGTATTTTCTTAGCCATCCCGCGATTCAAACGGCAACGATTCATGTTCACGATACTCTCCATCCTTCGACAGCCCATCTTGGAAGCACGTGGGTTCGACGGGATGAATGGTATGACTTTCGAACGCGACCACGCGACAGTGCCCACGTTCTGATGGTGCTCGACGAGGGATCCTATTCGGGAGGTCGCATGGGGCTTGACCATCCGATTGCTTGGTGCAAGACGATTGGCAACGGCCGCAGTTGGTACACTGCTGGCGGTCATACCGATGAAACATACTCCGAGCCAGACTTTGTGCAGCACGTCGTTGGCGGAATAGAATGGGCCGCCGGAAAAAAGGAAGGTGATGCCTCGGCTTTCCGTTGGCAGTCGTACTCAATGATGACGGTTACCTCCGACATCCCATACGCCGTCGGCATAGAACCTCTCCCCGATGGACGTGTTGTTGTTATAGGACGTTCAGGCACCGTGTGGGTGGTCGACCCAAGGACAGGGACGCTGCATATTGCCCACTCGTACAAAATCGCTCTGCACGGCGAAAACGGACTTCTGGGTGTTACGCGAGATAGTCGACGTACAGACTCCACGGTACTGTACCTCATGATTGCAGATCGTGAATCGTCATCAATTCGCATTCAACGCGAAATTCTCGATGATACGCTGTTTGTTCCGAGTGCATCGCGAACTATCATCAGCTTTCCGTACGACGTTGGCGCGCTTTACCATATCGGTGGTGGCATGGCCTTCGACGGAACCAAGGGACAACTGTATATTGGTACTGGCGACAACACCGATATCTCCGGACTGCAGGGATTTGCGCCGCTGGATGAGCGTCCTGGACAACGGTTATTCGATGCTCAGCGCACGTCAGCGAATACCAACAGCCACATGGGAAAAATTCTTCGTATCCAACCCCATATTGATGGCTCGGGATATTCCATTCCTCCAGACAATCTGTTTGCACCGGGCACACCAAGCACATTACCGGAAATTTTTGCAATGGGGCTTCGCAATCCATTCCGGTTTTCGATGGACGCGGCAACGGGGGAAGTTTTGATTGGTGATGTGGGGCCAGATGCATCGGTTGACCATGCTGTGTTTGGCACAAAGGGATTTGATGAAATCAATTTGATACGAAAGGCGTCCAATTTAGGCTGGCCATACTTCGTAGCAGACAATCGACGATATAATCTATTATCGACGACAACGCCACGGACATCGCGAGGATCGCAAGACCCTACGAGTATTCGCAACGTATCGCCTAATTCGACTGGCCGCATAGAACTGCCTCCAGCAGTGGGGTCAATATTTGCGTATCAGTATCACGATGATGACACCGCCTTTGTCGGATACAGCAAGTCGGGAAGGAGCATCGCCTGTGGACAGCGTATTACACTACCTACGCAACGCTTCGGTTTTACGTTGCCCCCTTCGCTACAACGTGGCTGGGTTTATTATGATTTTGCTCGCGGCTGGATACGGTTGTTGTTAACCGATCCGTCGGCAAAGCCCGTTGGCTCCATCCCTATCTACCTTCGTTCCGATTCAGCAACAATTCTCGACGTCAAAGTATCGGCTTTAGGCGAGATGTTTGCGGTCGTGTGGGACAGTCGGTATTCGCGAACTGGCGAGGCTCGCCTTGTTCGTGTGGTGTGGAACCCCGGATCGGGGTTGGCAACCAACGCGGTCATTCGAGCGTCGACCACAAGCGGCCCTGTTCCGCTTGCTGTCGAATTCGATGGCACGGCAAGTCAGGGTAATGTGAACGAATGGCAATGGGATGTCGATGGCGATGGCGTTGTCGATGCCCGAGGGCCAAGTGTCCAGTATGTCTACGATAGCATAGGAACGTATCGGCCGACCTTACACGTGCGATCGGTAGCAGGGGCCACGGCAACATCATCGGTTACGATTGTTGCCGGCCACTCGCCTCCGGTGATACGAAGCATCACGCCAACAAATGGTCAGGTGTTCGACGAGGGAGCCAATATTCTGTACCAAGTGGATGTAACAGATGACCATACGCCGACTGATAGTCTTGCGATTGATGTTGAGATGCAGTTAGGTCACGACGATCACAGTCACCCGGTAAGTAATGCACAAGGCGCAGCAGGAACGCTCCTAGCCCCGACATTGAGAGACCATGGCGACGCGCGCGACCTGTATGGAGTACTGTATGTCCGATGCACCGATAGTGGCTATCGTGGAGCCCGAGCGCTAGTTCGTGATACGACGATCACGATTCAACCAAGGAGAAAGGAAGCCGAACATGGAACGATATCCTCAACTAGTCGGGTAATACGGACGGAAGAGGCATCCGGAAACTCGGCAGTTCAGTTATCTGGCAAGGACTCTTGGTTTGTAGTATCTCCTCTCGTACTGACGGACGTTCGAGGAATCACCATTCGCATTCGTACACCGGCCACATGTCGAATTTCGTTTCACGCGAATCATCCGGAGGGATACCAAGTGGCTCGTCCCGTTGTGGTAGCGAACGGAGGAATGCAATTCACGACGTTTCACACGATTGTCACCGAACCAGTTGATACGATGAAACAGATAGTGGTTGTTGCGAAAGAACTTAGTGGGGCATCGTTAGACATTGACTGGATTGAGTTTACTGCCGAGGTCAGCCTCGAAGCTCCGGCGCTTCGGGCCACATCAGCGGCTGTTACGCTTCAACGATCAGTCATAGACGATGACGCCCTGGTTATTGACGTCCATCGTGACACGAGTGCCGTGATTCGCTTGTTTTCTCTTTCTGGTGGTGAAGTTTCGACGATGTTCGTCGACCGTGCGGGACGCATTGTACTACCGGTAGGCCGTCTCACGTCCGGCTCGTATTTCGTCTCATATCAAGGTGCTGAGTCATACGTTGCGCTACCGTTCATTATACTGCGCTGAGTCACGCGCCGAAGCATTATCCCGCCAACATTCGAATGCAAGACATTTACGGACTTCGAATACGGACTTCGAGCCTGATTCTATTGTGCTTCGTCCAGTTGGGTGTGTTTGTTGGGGTACAGTATGCTGCTGCTCACGACACCACGAGCGTACGCCTGCTTGTCTGCACCTCATCGACCAATGAGTACGCTGCCTCGAATGAGGCTGCTCGCGAGTTCTTTGATCGTGTGTCGGTTCAGCATCGTTGGTCGGTAACGATCACCAACGACCCTTTAGCATTTCAGTACGATTCACTAAAGAAGTACGCGGCAATCGTGTTTGTCAACAATGTTGGGGAAACTGTTGACCGCTCACTTCGGGGCGATGTTGAACGCTATGTTCGAGAAGGTGGCGGAGCTGTTTTGATACATGCCTCCGTTGACGCAAATCCAACGTGGGAGTTCTATCGCACAATGTCAGGAGTGCGCAGTCAAAGCACAGCGCCAGTGCAAGATACCCGCGTACATGTCCTTGACGAGCAGCACCCATCAACCACTGGTTCTGGCACCGTTTGGAGGGTTCGTGACAGAGTGCTCAATCTAGGAAGGAACCTGCGTGAGTACGCCCACGTGCTCGCAGCATATGACTCGCAGTCTATTCAGGGTGGTACTATGGGCCTGGACCACCCAGTGAGTTGGTGTTCGCAGATCCAACAGGGAAGGTCGTGGGTTACGACGTTAGGATTCGAACCGACGATGTATGTCGACACTTCCTTTACACGGCATCTAGAACAGGGAATACGTTGGGCAGCACATCTCGTCGAGGGTGATGCATCTGCTTTCCGCTATCAGGCATATTCAACGCGAACGATTGCCCGGTTAGGTGGAGTTGTAAGTATGACGTCGCTGCCCAATCGGAAGCTCTTGGTTGCTACACGTCGCGGTGAGTTCTATGTGATTGCTCGCGATGGATCATCGCAGCGCAGAGCAGGCGAGCTTCCTGTTGCACATCGCGGCGAAGATGGTACACTTGGTGTAACGCTGGAATTGCGACGCACCGACTCGGCTATCGTCTATGTGCTTGCAGCCGATAGCAGATCGGATGAGCTAACGCTTCGTAGAGTGGTTCTTGACCACGACACCATCGTTACTGGAGCAACGCGGACGATACTCTCATTCCCCTACGAATCCGCTGCTGTCTATCACGTTGGCGGTGGACTAGCACTGAACCGAACCACGGGCGATTTATATATAGGAACTGGCGACAACACTCACGCAGACGGACTAGGAGGGTATCCTGGGCTTGATGAACGCCCCTCCCGTAGCTTGTTCGATGCCCAACGCACGGCATCGAATACCATGAGCTTACGAGGGAAGGTACTGCGTATTCGGCCTCGACTCGACGGAACTGGCTATGACATTCCCGAGGGCAATCTCTACCCCAACGGAACAGATAGCACCCGTCCGGAGATCTTTGCTATGGGGCTTCGAAATCCGTTCCGGATCGCGGTTGATTCCAACAGTGGAACGCTGTGCGTTGGTGACGTCGGACCAAATCCGTACCCAATCCAAGAGGTGTTCGGGCGGGTTCGTGGAGTTGACGAACTGAATGTCATCACCAGACCGGCTAACCTGGGATGGCCATACTTCGTTGGCAATAACGAAGCGTTTCACCGAGTAGACATGGGACCGCCACCCGTTTCGTTGGGTCCGAACAATCCCACTACACCAATCAATACATCTCCCAACAACACTGGGAGGCGCGTCCTGCCGCCCGCCGTGCCGTCGACGTATGCCTACGCTGACTATGACGAAGACTCGGCTCTCTGCGGCAGACCCGATGGTCGCTCTATCTGCGCAGGACCAAGAGTGGATCTTCAATCGAGACATGCCATTGGATCGTTACCGTTGCAGCTTCATGGCTACTGGTTACTGTATGACTTCGCTCGAGGTTGGGTCCGCTGTTTCCGAACCGACTCTGCTGGGCAAGTGGTTGCTGGATTTCCGCTCTATCTGCGGCCAGACTCTTCAGCAATACTCGACCTTGAATTGACCGATGACGGCGAACTCTTTGCCTTACTATGGGACGACCCACAAAGGGGCGACGCAAGGGCCCGCGTTGTCCAGATCGAGTGGAGTCCTGCGGCAAGCAGTCCGCCCGCAGCAAGAATTCAGACGGATGTGCTGTTCGGAATGGCTCCGCTATCGGTTCAGTTCGACGGTCGTGGCAGTAGGGGCCGTATCGCGTCGTACCAGTGGGACTTCGACGGCGATGGCGAAATCGACTCGGATTCGGCCTACACAGCGTGGACGTATCGCTTGGAAGGTACGTTTTCGGCTCGGCTTACTGTGCTGGACTCGTCCGGAGCGACCACGAGTGCTGCAACCACTATAACCGTTGGGAATACCCCACCGCGAATCGACTACTTATCGCCGTCTCACGGAATGGTCTATCGCGAAGGCTCTCCTGTGTCCGTATCTGTTTCAGCTAGCGATGATCACACGCCAACCTCCGAACTCGCAATCTCGGTAACGATGCTGCTCGGCCACGACAATCACGCCCATCCAGTCGATGAGCAGTTCGGAGGTATCGTCGATCTACATGGGCCTGTGCTACGGAATCATGGCAGCGCACAGCAGATGTTCGCACTCGTGACGGTCAGAGTTCGAGACCGGGGTAATGAACCGGCTGGAGCGCTAGAACTTGACACATCAATCGTACTTCAACCGCACATCAAAGAAGCCGAATATTCCACAACAGGTTATGGCTCCATAAAGACTACTTCACCACTGAGCCCTGCCATGGCTGGGATTCGCATGCAGGGATCGCGGGCAAACTGGTTCATCTTTCCCCTACGTCTCGACTCGATTAGACGTATCCGCTTGTACGGCGTTGCTTCTACGCCACTCACGGTTCGATATCGTTTCAATGCTGTTGATGGACCGGAAGTAGCTGAGCCTGCGATTTGGACGTCGTCGGCCAGAAATACAACACCAATCGTCCTAGATTCGCGGATACATTCAACGCCTGACTCGATGCATACACTCTACGTGGTTCTGGAGGGTGATTCCACGGATGCTGTTTTTATTGATGCTCTTGAGTTCATTAACTCCGACGCGGGCGTCGACAGCCTGCGCCACCACAGGCCGTCGCTTGCAATAGAAAACCGCATTGTTGTAACCAATGCACTTCGTTTCACAATTCGCCATCGACTGTCTATTCCAGCTACTGCGAGCGTCGTGAGTCTTCTGGGCTCCGTCATTGCAACATACCCTTGCTCGACGAACTACCCATTCGAAATCCCGATGAACACCTTCCCTGCAGGTACCTACCTTTTGCATGCAAGCACGGAGCATGGAGACTCTACTGTCACATTCAACCTCATCCGTTAGTTTTGCACACATAGACCGTCATACTTACCAAGCTCATGAGCCATAACTCTTATGCACAGCGGGACGCTTTCCTCGTCCCGCTTCTTGTTATCATCATATCCCTAGCGTCGGCGTTTGTCGTTCAAGCGCAAGGCTACCGCGGCTACAAGTCGTTTGTCGACCTCAAGAATATCCAACAGGACCGGGCCCGCATTGCTGTTCACTTGCCGCCCATCATGCAAGATTCGATCGTTGTCGTGTTCCCGCGTACCATCCCTGGGACGTACGACGAGCAGCGCTACGCCGAGTACGTGGTGAACTTTACCGCCGTCGATAGCAATGGTCAGTCGATGACGTGGACCCGTACAGATGACGGCCAGTTTCGGATTGGCAACGCCCGAAAAATCTATTTCCTCACGTACGAGGTCGACGACACGTTTGATAACACCGACACTTCCCGAGCTCGTGGGTTTGGTCCGGAGGGTACGAGTTTTCAGGCCGACACCATCATGCAGTTAAATCATGGTGGACTGCTCCCCTACGTCGATGGAATGCAAGGCTATCCCTACGCCGTTATGGTTACGAAGCCCAAGCGGCTGTTCGGCGCATCGTCACTCGATATCACGCGGATAAACGACACCACCGATTCCTACGGTGTCCGTTCTTACGACGAGCTCATCGACCATCCGGTTCTGTATTCCGTACCCGACACGGCCTCGTTCACCATCAATGGCACAACCGTTTTGGTGGCATGTGCACATCGTTCAAAGCACACCTTTGCGGCCAAGTTAGCGCCCATCCTTGAAAAGGCCTGTCAGACCATCGGTCGATTTTTGCCATCGCTTCCCGCTGAGCGATATGCCTTCTTGTTCTACCTGTGGGATGGCAAGCCCGTACACGCAACATGGAATGGCCGTGGGTTTGGCGCTCTCGAGCATGGCACAAGTTCCTTGTACTACCTGCTGGACCGATTTGCCGACCGTGGTCTAGACGAGATCGCGATTCACGAATTCCTGCACATCTTGGTTCCCCTCAACGTGCACTCCGAAGAAATTGCCACCTTCAACTTTCGCACGCCCCGAATGTCTCGCCATTTGTGGCTCTATGAAGGGGTCACCGAATACCATTCCATGTTAGCACGTGTGAGGGACTCGTCGATTACCGAGGCTGCCTTTGTATCCGAGCTTCAGCAGAAACTTGCTGCTCCAATGGCCCTTCCCGACAGCATGTCGTTTACCGAATTCAGTCGGCGCATTCTCGAACCCGAGGTCCGCGATGCCTACGCACTCGTGTATACGTATGGAGCAATCAATGCTGCCGTTCTCGATATCGTTCTACGTCGTGAAACGGGCGGTCGTAAAGGATTGCTGGACGTTATTTACGCACTAATGGCCGACTTTGGGCGAGACAAACCGTTTGCAGACACGGCATTGATCTCGGAAATCGAGCGGCGTACTACGCCATCGTTTGGTGCTTTTCTTCGCAAACACGTTGATGGCACTACGCCCTTGCCATTTGCTGACGTCTTCGCTTCAGTTGGGCTTACGTACGAGCGCGAGGCGTTTATCGATGCCCCCTCGTTTGGGATAGAGTTTGACTTGACGTCATCAATGGAGAAATCGGCCTTCATTATCAAGGCCGACGCCGACAATGAGATTGGAGCTAAGTCGGGTGACGAGGTTCTGACGATTCACGACAAACCAATCGAACAGATGCAAGAGACGCTGTTTGGTGTGCTTTTCAGGCCGACTCCTGGCACATCAATACGGGTGGGTGTCAGGCGCGACGGCAAGGAAGTGCAGCTTCGCGGTGACGCTCGTACACGGAAGGTGCGCAGGCAGCACGTGCTCAAGCGGGGCGAGTCTCCAACGGCTGAACAGCAATCGTTGCTCAATGCTTGGTTACTGGGCAAGCCCTAGCGAGAATACCAGTCGCGACGCAGAACGTCGAGAGTCGTACCTTCGATTTGAGGTGTTTCGTACATGCCGGCGACCCTGCGCTGACGAAACGCCTCGTACAGGGACACAGCGCAGGCAACCGAAATGTTGAGTGATTGCACCACTCCTACCTGAGGAATCAAGAAGTTACCATCAGCTAGCGAGCGCGCTTGATCGGTAACGCCAGAGTGTTCGTTGCCGAACACGAGCGCAACCGGTTGCGTAAGCTCCAGGTCGTAGAGCGAGACAGCGTCGGAGGCCATATGCGTAGTGAAGATGCGGAATCCGCGTTCACGTAGCTGACGGAAGCAAGCGTCGATGGAATCATGCCGATGAATGTCGACCCACTTTCGGGCCGACGCCGAGCTCTTGTCGTTTAGCTTGGGGAAGGTCTGCCCGGAGTGATAGACGGCATGTGCTTCGAGTACGCCAACGGCATCGCAAGAGCGTATCACAGCGCTTACGTTGTGTGGATCGTGAACGTTTTCGAAGACCACAGAGAGGGTTGGCTGACGTCGATTAAGTGCGGCATTCAATCGCGCGGCTCGCTCCTCCGAAATAGAGGTGTAATGAGACATGCGGCGAATATCGTCATTCTCGCCTCGGCGTTAACGCTCACTTCGTACCCTGGTTAGGGCAAAACGTTTTGCCATGGCTGACTGCCTTCGGCAAAGTCTTTGAAGGCAGGCCACGATGTTACTTGCATACGGCCACCGCGGATGGCAAGGATCACGGGACCACTGCGCTGAGACTCGCGCACAATTGCAAGCACTTCGGGATTCCGTATAACACTATCAAGCCGAGAGGCTAACACAGGGCTGCGTATACCTTCGTTCTGCTCTTCGTATGCTACAAACATCTGACGAGCGTCGTACCTAGAGCCTTTGATATCGTACACGACAGCACGCTGTGCTGGAACATCGTCGAGCCATTCTGCCATTGTACTAATGCACGATCGGCAAACTGGTGGACTTACAAGGATGAAGACGCAGGTATCAGCAATGGCAACAGAGACGGTATCCAATCGTGTCGTATACGCTCTAAAATGGGCCTTTTCCCTTTGCTGCATCCCTATTGTACTGCCAATCGGTGATGCTGAGGCAGCGAACACAAGTATGCTGATCACTGTCAAGAACGTCACAGCCGAGAGCTTCGAATAGTGCATCATGGTAGAAGGCCCTTCGTCGATCGCGCCATCAGGCGGAAGGTAAATTCGTCCATGGTTGCACGTTCGTCGGACAAATCCAAAAACTGCTTCATCGTGTAGTCGCGCGTCGTTTCTACTTCGTACGGCACCGCTTCCACAATATATCCGTTTGCCGTGACGGTTATCCAGGGGCCAATTCTGACCACATCGCGAAAGATGTCAGATTCAAGTGTGCCGTCAAGACCAATACACTGAATCACACGGGGCACTCCATTGTGCGGTACCCGAATTGTTATGTAACCGCGTTTGCCCTGACCAGCCTGAAGTCCTCGTGTTTCCTTTTCTTCCCAGAGTCCGCTCACAACAATGGTCGAGTCGTCAATGGCAACTAGTGAACGTAGTGCCGTCTGACGCTTTCGAAGCAAGTTTGCGAGTTGAATGAACGCTGCAGCAGCTGCCGTGTAGCGCCGTTCCGAGGCGGCACGTAGGTCGACGCTGTCATCAGCCGAATACGTAAACGTAAATAATCGAACGGTGTCAATACGTCCAGACTGATGAGCAATCAGAACGTCGCCATCAAACTCACGGACAAAGGCCACGGCATGATGACCCATGGGCGCTGCTAGCGGTAACACCGTTTTCATTGATGCGGCTGACAGCCCCGGGTTGACTTCGATCTTCGACTGCCTCGTGAGATCGAGGTTCGAAAAGAGCGCTGAGAACGTATTCGTTCCTGAGTCGGCGGGCAGATTTACATCGCACAAGTCAATGAATATCGTCGTGTCGTTAACAACATCAATGTTTCGCACGCGCCGTGGAAAACGCATTGTTCGTTCGTGGATCCATCGCCCCTGTACCCGTGTAAAGCAGGCAACGACCATCCCGCGAGCCGCCACGAGCGAACGCCCTCTTCGAGCAACGGCCGTATAGGTATCGAGGTTCGACTCCGCAGGCATATAGACGTTCGACAGCTCAACGTCGGCAAAGCCAGTATCGGTTACTGTCGTCGTCATAAGTAAGAGCGTATCGCCTCGCGTCGTGCCAATGGGCCAGGTCACGACGTTGCCGTCAGCCGATCCCGGAAACTGCTTGTATTTCAGATGTTTCGTCGAAAACGTCTGCGCACATTCATGTACAACGCGGGGAAGTGCGCTGACGGTTGTTAGCTTCGTCTGCTGCGCATGGGTAGGCATAGCTTGGCCAATTGCGGCCACGAGTATCACGAAGAACGCCCCCATGACGCTACTGCGTGTAACGCAAATACTCATTCTGTTCGCACTATTCGGAATCATGGACTTCTAGGGATGGTGAAGGAAAAACATCAAGGGAGTGTCGCCATACACGACGACACTCCCCGATGCGAGGACCTACTCTGTCGTTACGCGTATCGACTGCACCTCGTCGCCGTTGGGTGCTATCGATCCCACCCACGTTGCGCGAAGAATGCCGTCACTCGTCGACATGTAGATACCTCCGGTCAGTTCACCACGACCGAATCGTTCAGTAGCCAGATCGACTGCCTGAGCACTAAGACGGCGCTTGGGGCACGAGTTGTCGAGTGGAATCTTGCAGGGAATCGAACCACAGCCGTCACAATAAAGGTGATAACAATCTTCGTTGCCAAGGACATCAACGATTGGGGCGATGGTTACTGAAAGATATCCCGAGTCCTTGCAGTTCTTGTGGCGATTCCGGTGCACTTCAACAAGATGCGCCGACACAGACGTGTATCCGATGCCAAGAAGCAATGTGATGAACATCGCTTTAACCAGTGTGTTCATGATGGTTCTCCGTTAGTTAGTAGGTGAATGGACTTCCACACGGATGTTTTGCGTTTCGACGCCTCCTTGCGTCGAACCCACCCATGTAGTGGTAACGGTACGCCCGTCTAGCGTCGACCATACCCCGCCCGTGCGCTCGCCACTGCGAAAGCTCCGAATGGCCTGATCGATTTCACGACTTACATTGTGCCTTGCAGATAGTCTCCAGATGACGTCATCGCACGTGCACGGTATTGGGCCGCAGCCAGTACATTCCATGTACGATGCATTCGCACCATTCGGAAGAACCACTTCCTCGGCACTAACAAAGGCATAGGCCGAGTCCTTGCAGTCTTGACCTCGCTGGCGATAGATAATCCAGATTTCCGCCGATGCCGACGCAGCCATTGTTACGAGTAATGCCAGCAACAGCAAGGCTTGACCAATCCACTTGATAGGGTTGTTCATGATTGACTCCAGGATTGGCTTACTGAATGGCGATGCGGATGTTCTGCACCTCGTCATCACCAACAACCTGACCAACCCACGTTACCGTGATTGTACGGTCGCCTTCAGTCGTTAGAATGCCGCCAGTCAACTGGCCGCCAGTAAAGGCATTAATTGCCTGCTCTAACACGCTGTTCGCCTTCGATGTAGAAATCAAACGAGGCTTCTTCATGATTTCACATACCGTCGAACCACATCCTGTGCAATCAAGCTTGTATCGGTCGTAGCCAATGACCGGACATTCAATCGTCTGTGTTACCGACCAGTAGTCCTTCTCCTTGCATGGCTTTCCATCAGGATATGTCTTCGTCTTGTGACGGTTGATCTCGTAAACCTCGGCCAAGCCAATGCTCGGCAACACACTCAACAGAAGCGCTCCAATGAGCACCATTCCAATCGTCTTCATAGCTGGACTCCAAAAGAAAGTGTGGGGGAAAATGTTTGGGACGAGAACCGGCCGGTTCACGCGCGAACATAATCCAGCCATGCAGCCAACTCGGTTACAGTCCCTTGCGCTATGTCACATGTTGGCAGAGTGTCACAATTTCACGTGTACACAGCCCCATAACGCCAATGCCCCCTACCACACAAAGGTGATAGGGGGCACTGTGAATGCTTGGTTGAAGGGCTATCGCCCGGTGTTACTTATCGGCTTCACCCATCACAGGGTCGATACTGCCGATGATGGCGACGACGTCGGATACCATCGACCCCTCGGCCATGTGCTTGAGAGCCTGAAGATTCGACGACGACGGGCTGCGGATTTTGAGCTTCCAGGGATGCCCGGTGCCATCGCTGACGATGTAGAAGCCTAGCTCGCCCTTGGGCGACTCTATGGCAGTGTAGGTGCTGCCTTTGGGCGGCATAACGCCGAAGTTGATGATCATGAAGTCGTTGATGAGCTCTTCCATCTTGGTGTAGATGGCGGCTTTCGACGCAAGAACGTTTTGCGGATCATCGGCAAGGATAGGTCCCTTGGCTCCGTACTGAAGTTTGTCGAGAACCTGATGAAGAATTTTCATCGATTCCTTGATTTCGTTATACCTACATGTGTAACGCGCATAACAGTCGCCATCATTATGGGTGATGACGTCGAAGTCCATTTGGTCGTAGTACATGTATGGCTGATCACGACGAAGGTCGCGGGCAATGCCACAGCCACGTAGGGTTGGACCGGTGAGTCCCAGAGCAACGGCCTTGTCTGCTGTGATATGGCCTACTCCGGCCATGCGTTCGATGAAGATGCGATTACGAGCAACGAGTTTATTGAAAGCGTCCATCTCTACAGGCAGGTGGTTGAGCCATGCCCGAATGTCACGTAACACGTCGTCGGGGATGTCATTCGCAACGCCGCCAATACGCGTGTACGACGTTGTGAAGCGGGCCCCACAGATGCGTTCAAAAAGATCGTAGAGCTTCTCACGCTCTGTAAACGTCCACAAGAACAGCGTCATGGCTCCCACGTCCATTGCCGTAGCTCCTAACGCAATGAGGTGCGACGAAATCCGAGCCATTTCGGCAACACACATTCTCACCCAAATGCCGCGTTCCGGTACTTCAACGCCAGCGGCTTTTTCGATGGCCATGGCAATACCAACGTTGTTCGACATGGGCGACAGGTAGTCGAGTCGGTCGGTATGAGGGATGAACTCGTGATACGTCATGTTCTCGGCAATCTTCTCGAAACCGCGATGCAGGTATCCCAACTCGGGGATGCACTTTACAACACGTTCGCCGTCAAGGCGCAACAAGACGCGCAACACACCGTGCGTAGCAGGGTGCTGCGGCCCCATGTTCAACACCATGTCGTTCTCCAACGGGTCTTCGAACATGGCCACAGTGTCCTTGTCCTGAACCTCGCGCAGAATCTTGCTCTGGCGCAGTTTCTCTACTCGTTCAATTGTTGCGGTATTCGTAATGGGGGTCGACATGGATCCTCGTACTGAAGTTGCTCAAATATCGCAAACGCAGGGTGAATCACGGTCGTCGCACCGCGAATGCTAAGGTTTCGTTCGATCGATTATCCACTGCCGAATGGCAGCGTTTGCTTCTGCAGTCGGCCAGTGCTTTCCGTCGAACGGCACAAACACAGCGTTGACCTTGGCAGTTTCCAAGGCACCCATGATTAGCTGCGCGGTTTGAAATGGTACGACGTCGTCGAGCCGTCCGTGGGCGACCATCACGTCGATACCGTAGGTTCGCAGTCTGTCGTACCGCTCCAGCACTCTCCCCTCGGGATACATCGATCCGCAAATCGACACAATGCCAGCAAAGGTCTCGGGGAATCGCGTGGCTAACATGTGGGCATAGTACCCTCCTTGGCTGAACCCAACAAGGAGTGGCTTATCGAGCGTGACGTTCAGTCGCTGACGCGCGTCCTTCACAACGTCATGATACCACTCCGCCGATAGCGTCATAACGTCGGCCGCCATAGAGTCGGGCATCCCATGGCCATCGTTTGCAGCGCTGTAGCGCTCCCGCATGGCTCCTAAACTCTCCTTGACCTTGAGGTAAGGGGCATCGGGAGCCACGAGGATGCAGTTGTCGAGCGCAAGCGTCCTTCCCCAATTGAGCATGAGTTCCGATGTGTTGCCATTGCCGTGCAAGAGAACAACGAGGCGGTATCGACGCTGCGTCGTATAGCCTGGAGGATAGTGAACGCGATACCGACCAAATCGCCGCTGTGGTATGTAGATGGCAGGGAACTGGTCTGACTTGCCATTCATGTTGGCTAGACGCATCGCCAACACACTGTCGGCTGTACGTCCGGCACGACCATAGGCCCGCGCAAGTATGAGTGCACCTTCGGAATCCGTCGGTGCAGCCTCGATCCAGCGCTCGAGGAGCCGAACCGCCCGTTCGGCGTCACCAGAGTTTAAGGCCTCCTCGCCAAGCTGCCGCGCCGTCTTACGTTCACGCTGCTCAAGGATAGTACCTAGGTTGAACTCTTGCTGCGGCAGCTGCGCCGCTGCAGTCGCGCCAACAAACATTGCGGCAAAGAGCGCCACCACGAAACGTGTCATGCTAGTCTTCCTCGGCGAGTAACTCGGCACGTGCATCACGCAGTGCCGCCATTGCCCCTTGGTCAAGTGTTGGATAGGAAAGATCGAGCGAGGTTGCGTAACGGTAGATAATGGCAGCCATCGCCAATCGAGCGTACCATTTGTCGTCGGCAGGGATAACATACCACGGCGAGTGCTTTGTACTGGTTGCCTCGATGGCCTGCTCGTAGGCGTCGATGTAGGCATCCCAATGGCGGCGTTCGCCCACATCGGCAGGACTAAACTTCCAATTCTTGTGAGGATCATCGATACGCTCCAGCAGGCGCCGCTTCTGCTCGGCCTTTGAAATGTGAAGGTGGAACTTGATGATGTGCGTGCCACTGCGGGTGACGATGGACTCGAACTGGCGAATCATTTTGAATCGACGCTTCCAGAAGGCCGGAGTGACGTCGTTAACAGACTGTACGTGTGGGAGATTTTCGTTCAACAGAATGGACGGATGAACGCGAGAGACTAGCACGTTTTCGTAATGCGAACGATTGTGAATGCCTATGCGACCACGTGGCGGAAGCGCGTGGTAGTGGCGCCACAAGAAGTCGTGGCTAAGCTCTTGGGCAGATGGCTGCTTAAACGACGTAACGGTTACGCCCTGTGGATTGAGGCCAGACATGATGTGCTTAATCGCTCCATCCTTGCCAGCCGTATCCATGGCCTGAAGGATGATCAGCAAGCCGTGCTGACTGTGGGCATACAAGGCGTCCTGAATCTCGGCAAGGCGGCGGACCCCCTCGGCAAGCAGCTCGCGCGACGATTCTTTGTCGACAAGGGCTCCTTGATATCGTGTGGCCCGACGACGAAGTTCAGGAGCAGCGTCGGGCTCGATGCGGTAGCTGTCGAGCTCATTCCAGAATGCTTCGTTATCGGTCATATCTGATGCGAAGGCCGTGAAACGACAACGGCGGCACTCAGGCCGCCGATGGGTGGGAGGTGTCGTGGGCGAGGTGGGACTTGAACCCACACGTCCTTTCGAACACGGGCTTCTGAGACCCGCCTGTCTGCCAATTTCAGCACTCGCCCCACGCTGTTGCGGAGAGGGAGGGATTCGAACCCTCGATAGGATTGCTCCTATAACGGTTTTCGAGACCGCCCGATTCAACCACTCTCGCACCTCTCCGGTACGTGATCAATGGGGCGCAAACATACGAGGATTTTGCGACGTGATGCACACCCGCACTGAGTTATCGATGTAGTTGTGCTGTGGTGACCTCGTGCCGAAGGATGCAGTATGAGTCATACCGATCTGTGTCGATGGCGCCGTCCTCGACTGCCTGCCGGACAGCACAATCTGGTTCGTGGATATGTGAACAGGGCTGGAACTTACATTGACCGGAGAAGGCCTCGAACTCCTCGAAGTAGAACGGTAGTTCGTCAGCATCGAGCTGCCACACGGCAAACTCACGAATTCCGGGCGAGTCCACTACACTGCCGCCATTCGGCAGTGGCACTACCACAGCACCGGTGGTAGTGTGGCGACCCTTGGAATAGACCTTCGATATCTCGCCAACTGCCAGCCTCGCATCGGTGAGTGCATTAATGAGACTGGATTTCCCCGTTCCTGAAGGGCCTGCCACAAGCGTGCTCACGTCAGCTAGACGCTCACGAAGCTCGTCGAGACCCTCACACGTTGGAACACACGTTAAGTAGACGTCGATACCAAGGTCGATATAGGCCGCAAGATCCTCCAAAATCAGACCTCGAATGCCCATCACATCTGCCAAGTCAATCTTGTTAACAACGATGAACGGCTCTATGTCCCCCTTGTCCGCAGCAATCAAATACCGGTCTATCAAACGCTTATTGTAGTCTGGATCGGCTGCAGCCACCACAATGGCCAGCTGGTCGACGTTCGAAACAAGCACCTGCTCTCGTCGCGCTCTGCCCGCCGCCTTTCGACTTAGCAGCGTCCGCCGAACACCTACCTTGACAATCGTGCCCGTAAGTGTGCCGTGCACGTCCGTCGCCCCATCGGGAACAAGCCAGACGTCATCGCCGACAGCTACGATGGTACCGCTACTCTCACAATCCACACTTCCCGACACATTACACACATGATATCCACACGTTGTCCACACCAACCATTGTGGACCAACCGACGTTACAACATAGCCATCAATGGCCAACGGAGGTAGATTCCCTCGCTCTTTAACAATCGAGCGCGTACGGAGTAGACGTTTGGCAGTCTGCCGTACCTTCCGCCTGTTGTGGGAGTCGCCGTCGTCGACGTACGACCCCAGCCCCTGGTCCTTGTCAGTCATGGTAGGGGGCAATGTGTGAATAAAGGTTGACAGATGGCGACATTTGTTCGTAGATTCGCAGCAATGATATCAATATACAAGGTCACCGGTGAACTTCCGTTGGGTTTTCCGCCAACACATCAATGAAGATACCGTCAATGAACTAACCCAAACCCTTCGCATTCCTGCCGTTCTCGCTCGAGTACTGGTGGGGCGTGGCCTTACCACGCCTCAAGACGTCGAGGAGTTTTTTCATCCATCCCTGGATCATCTACATGATCCGTTCAGCATGGACGGCATGGAAGCAGCCGTTACTAGGCTTTCTCAGGCGCTCGCCAACAACGAGCTGGTTTGGATTCATGGCGACTATGACGTAGACGGCACCTCGAGTGCCGCAATGATGTTGCATTTTCTGCACACTGTAGGTGCGCAGGCCAGGTACTTCATACCCGATCGCTCCGTTGGCTTTGGCTTTACGCAGCAGTCCGTTAACTTAGCCCACGAGGCCGGTGCTAAGCTGATTATTACGGTCGACATCGGTGTGACGGCTGTTGATAGTGTTGCCTACGCCAAGGATCTAGGGATCGATGTTATCGTTTGCGATCATCACGAGCCGGCCGAAGAGCTACCGAACGCCAACGCGATTCTTGACCCCATCAAGCCCGGCTGCATGTATGCATATAAGAGTCTGTGCGGCTGTGGCGTATCGTTCAAGCTCGTGCAGGGTATGGCCCAGCGACTTGGTCAGCCCGAACTTGCCCTTAAGTATCTCGACCTTGTAGCTATTGCTTCTGCGGCAGACATTGTGCCACTCACAGGCGAGAATCGCATCTTCTCTTCGTTTGGGCTTTCGAAACTTAACACGAACCCCCTGCCAGGCATTAAGGGCCTGATCGATTGCGCCGGTATTAAGCTTGGCGAAATCAACAACTCGAGTATCGTGTTCGCCATGGCCCCCCGGATTAATGCCGCCGGTCGCTTAGGCGATCCTGCACGAGCCGTCGAAATGATGATTCAAGACGACGAAGTGATGTCGTTTCGCATCGCGCAAGAACTCGAGCAAGACAACCGCCGAAGGCGGGCAATCGACGAGGTTACCTACGAACACGCCGAAACCGTCGCCGCTAAGTCACTCGTCGATGGCGCCCGTCGCTCTCTCGTCGTCCACGACAACGACTGGCACGCAGGCGTAATCGGTATCGTAGCCTCTCGTCTCGTAGAGCGCTTCCATGTACCGACGATTATGCTTACCACCATCGACGGTATTGCCAAGGGCTCGGCAAGATCCATCCGCGAGTTCGATATCCACAATGCACTCAAACAGTGCGAAGATTTGCTCATCGAATACGGCGGTCATAAACACGCCGCAGGCCTCTCCTTACACGTCGCAAATATCCCGGAACTCGCTCGGCGCTTCGATGTGATTGCTCAAGCGGCTCTTACCACCGAAATGCTGACGCCCGACCTTACTATTGATGCCGAACTTTCACTGAGCGACTTAACTCCTAGTTTTTTCAAGCTATTAGCAAAGTTTGCTCCATACGGACATGGCAATGCGAGACCACTCTTCTACTCCCGCGATGTCGTCTCCGCCAACGGTGTTAAAGTAGTTGGAAACAATCACTTAAAGTTTCGCGCTTTACAAAACAATTTCGCCATCGATGCAATCGGCTTTAACCTTGGGCATCGTCATGCCGACTGCTCGAATGGCCGCGTTTTTTCGCTCGTCTACACCCTCGAAGAGAGTGTCTACCACGGTCAGACAACTCCCCAACTCCGGATTCGTGACATCCGCCCAGTATGAATGCGGTCAGCGGACGCCTCGTGGGCCCGCAACAGCTCGACGACGCATTTCTCACGCTTTCAACGCCTGATGGACTACGTCGGCTGCATCTTACTGATGCCTTTCCATCGACGTTTTCCACAGACTTACAGCACGTTGTCCACAACGTTATCCACGGTGTAGACATACTTGTCCACAACGTCGATATCCAAGGCACAGATGTCGTTCTTACCCCTGCGTCGCTCATTGTGGTTGAACCCAATGTACTGGTCGACGTCACCGATGTTGCCGATTGCTTTCTTCGCGCATCGCCCAATCCCGAGGCTCTTCCGCTCGTACGGGCTGCATCGTCTCGGCTCAGCGAGTCCATGGTTGTTGGCACTCTCATTAACGGCATGGTCGACGCACTGGTTTCTCAGCCAGACCTTAGCGACGACGACGTGTTCGGCGTAGCCGTTCACCAGCGCCCCTTACAGACAGCTCTTGTAGCTCGTGACCAGGGTACGTGGGACAAGCTGTCACAACAAGCACGTGCAACCCTACCTGCACTTCGGTATGGACTGCAACAGTTTGCCGGCAAGGTGATTTTGGCCGAACCAACGTTCCTGAGCCCAAAGCTCGGACTTCAAGGGCGTCTGGACTTTATAATCCGTTCGGCTACCAACCCCAACGATTTCGACATCGTCGAGCTAAAGTCGGGTGCGCCCCCAACACCTTCGCTAAACAACCCACACCCCATCCGCCCTAGTCACCAGGCACAAGCAGCCGCCTACAGCATGATGGTTCGATTGGCGAATCCCAGTCGCAGAGGCAACACGTCGGTGTGGTACCCGCGCTCCGAGACCGACCCATTCCGAGCCGTAACGTCGACACCCAACCTCGAACAGTCAATTGTCGACTGCCGCAACGCTCTTGTCATCCAACAACTGGCAGCCGCTCACCGACTTCCAAGCTCCTTGGGATCGCTCAAACGACACGTAGCGATGCTCGTTCCTGATTATGCCCGCAACGAAGCTCTTGACCTAGCTGCCTCCGTCGACGCGCTTGCACCGACCGAGCGCCTTTACATTCGAGCCTGGAGCTCCTTCCTTCACAACGAAATACTGAATACACACCTCTCCGAAGGGGGCACCGCTGAACTATGGTCGACAACGCTCGCAAACAAGCGGCTTGCCGAGGGATGTCTTACCGATTTGGTACTTGACCCGGACGAAAGCGACATCGAAGCACTTCACCTACGGTTCAGGCGGTTGGCGTCTGACGCCAAGGATACATCGCTGCGCTTAGGCGATCCCGTTGTTGTACTCCGACATGCCGACGTAGACCCTGAAGCAATGGCCGCAACGCCTATCTTAAAGGGCACCATCCGCGACGTAACCACCAACCACGTCGACGTGAGCTTGCGGAACAAACTTGCCGACCGTGACGCTCTCCTAACGTTGGGAACGTCGTGGCTGGTTGAACGCGAAGCGTCAGTTGCGTCACTAAAGTCTCTCGCAGGCGCTCTCCCACGCTGGGCGCGAACACCGTCACGCAGGCGCCAGACGCTGCTTGGTCTGCACGAACCCAGTCGCCTCGTAGCACCTACCATCGACGCCGATGGCCTGTATCCGCAGCAACTCCACGTTGTGCAACAGGCCCTTGCCGCCCAAGACTGGTTCCTCATTCAGGGTCCGCCCGGTACGGGCAAAACCTCGGCAGTTCTCCGACGGCTGGTGAACGCACTCTATGCCAATCCCAACGAACGAATCTGGCTTTTGGCCTATACCAACCGAGCTGCCGACGAGATCTGCCACGTAGTCGAGCGCACCTTAGGCAGCGAATCCTACATTCGCCTTGCATCGAAGGACGGTGCGGGCCGCCATAGCGCCCATCGTCACCTCTCGGCGCTGGCTTCGCAACACAGCCCTACTGCCCTTTCGGCGATGATCGCCAACTGTCGCTGCGTGGTGGCTACGATTGCGTCCATGAATACGAACACGGCCTTGCTTGACGCCTTGGCACCTACGACTGTAATTGTCGACGAAGCCTCGCAGGTGTTAGAGCCCCACCTACTGCCAATTGCATCGGCCGCAGGTCGGCTTATCCTCATCGGTGACGAATGTCAGCTACCGGCTGTGATTGCTCAACAAGATGCTGGACTTGTTATCGACAACAGCATGCTTGCCGAGATCTGCCTAGACACACTCGGTCAGAGTTTCTTTGAGCGGTTGATGCGTTGCGCAATCAAAAATGGCTGGCACCACTCTGTTGGACGCCTTACAGAACAAGGTCGCATGCACGAGCGCATTGGTAGTGTGGTTGGACGCTTGTTCTACGGCGGCACCCTTACAGCTACACAGCCGTGGCAACGCTCAGCCCAGCCATGGCGCAACGGGTCTTCGCATCCTGTCCTCCAAGAAGTCTTCGAAAACCGCATGGTGTATATTGACTCTGATCATTATGCCGATGCAGGCATCGACCCAGCTTTACGCGATGCTACCGTTGCAGCCAACCTTGCTTCTCTACTCATTCACGAAGTTGGCGACGTGAGCCCCTCTACCGTCGGTATGATCGCTCCGTTTCGTAGCCAGAACTTCCGTATTCGCAGTCTGTTGCCCGCCGCCTATCAGTCGTCAATCACTGTCGACACCGTTGAGCGCTTTCAGGGCAGCGAGCGCGACGTCATGATAATCGCAGCCTCGGTGGCGTCAATGGCCGACCTCGACAGCATTACCTCTCCGGCGCATTCTGTCTATGGTCTGGTCGACCGTAAACTGAACGTCGCCGTAAGCCGTGCTCGTGAATGCTGCATCATTGTTGGCAGCCGCAGCATTCTGTCACAGTCACCCTCGTGGTCAGCACTGTTAAACGCCTGCCACAGCATTCCCGCCATTGCCATCACTGGCATGTAGCAACCGTGAACTTCTCCGTAACTTGCCGTCGTCATTCCGACAATTAGGACACCGCCATGAAGCGCACCTTCCTGCCAACGTTGTTGTTGGCAACCCTAACAACTACTGCCTGGGCGCAAAGCACGTTTCCCATGCCTAATGGCCGCGACGTTCATGATAACATCATCATCGACGGCCTTTCCTCGCCCGCGCGTCTAGCTATTGATGGGCAAGGGGCACTGTGGGTAGCATGCGCTACTGACGGACGGATTTTTCGTCGTACAGCCGAAGGAGAACTAACGCACGTTGGCACCATCGAACTAGATGCCCCTGTTGAGTCAGGCGCTCGTGGCCACCTTACGGGCTTAGCCGTTCGCACAGAATCTTCGGGCACGACGTTATTCGTTGCCTATACAAGCAACACTTCGGTGCTTACCATTGCTCGAGCACGTGTTGTTGCCAATACACTTGATGACGTCACAACAATCCTCGACGTCGACAACGTACCGTACAACCGTCGAAGCGCTATCCTACCGATGGTCGATGGAACCCTGCTGATCTCCGTCCCATCATTCGACACTCCGGCACCATTGTCCCCTGCCACGCTTACCGGCAAGGTTATTCGCATTCACGAGGACGGTAGTCCGGTAGCCGACAATCCGTTTGCCAATCCAACAACGTCTGCAACGCCGATGGCCTACGTCTACACCTATGGTCATCGCAACGTAAGCGGTCTTGCGTCGGCAGACGGAACGTTGTCTACAACCTACGCCGTCGAGGCAGGTCCGGTTGGAGCCGACGAAGTGAACCACCTGTCAGCCGGTCGCAACTACGGATGGTTTCGCCATCAGGGCTACTGTGGCGAGTCGAGCGAAACGAACACATGTCCGGAGATGACGTTCTCGCGAATTCCATTTGATGTAGCATGGTATGGATCGCAGGCCATTCCGAGTTTCGCCCAGTCGTTGCTTATTGCTACCGTCACAAATCCAGCGCTATTGATTGCTCGTACCTCGTCGACCGGCAAGGTGATCGATCATAATCCCCAGGCAGACCCCTTTTCGACGTATATCGAAGAACCATGGCGTGTTCTGACGTTTCAGCGCGATGGAGAGCCCGAGCGCGTGACCTGCGTGGCCACGATGACCGATGGATCGATTGCCGTAGGAACGGAAACGGCCGACGGACGTGGACGCATTCACAGGTTATTTGATCCCGTTTCGACGAGCGTTGCTGCTACTACCGACGCAAGTGCGATATCGGCTGCTCCCCTGCCGGCCCATTCGGTTCTCACGTTCAGCCGCGCTGCTGCTGATGCTACAGAGCAGGCAATCGTTCTCACAGATCTCACTGGCCGCCGGCACGTATCGGCAACGTTTGCTTCGGGATCTACACAAGCGTCGGTTCCTGTGCATCAACTTCCGTCTGGCACGTACATCGCCCGCATTGGCACGTGGACGTCGATTGTTGTTGTTCGACACTAAGAGTTTGCCGCCTGCGCAACCAGTGACCCTTATCCGACAACATGGCTGGACATAGCAAGTGGGCAAACATTAAGCATCGCAAGGCCGTTGTTGATGCTCGACGGGGCAAGCGGTTTACGAAGATGTCAAAGGAGATAATCGTTGCTGCTCGTCTTGGCGGCGGCGACCCCGAAGCCAATACGCGACTGCGCATGGCGATTCAGAATGCGCGTGCAGTAAGCATGAGCAACGATACGATAAAGCGTGCTATTCAGCGCGGCACCGGTGAGATCGAAGGAGCGACATACGACGAGCTTACCTTCGAAGGATATGGTCCAGGAGGCGTTGCAATAATCATTGAATGTACGACCGACAATCGCAATAGAACTGTTGCCGATGTGCGAGCAGCGTTTGCGAAATGCGACGGAAATATGGGTGAAGCGAACTCTGTTGCTTGGAATTTCGACCGACGTGGACGGTGTGAATTGGCCGTGTATTTAGACGACAACGAGCAAATGGAGCTGGCCCTTGAACTAGGTGCCGACGACGTGTTTGGCAACGACGAAGGAACCGTTCTACTCTGTAGTCCAGATGAACTTGGTCGAGTAATCAACGTGGCCAGCGAACGCAAGCTTGAGGTGCGTTCATCGGGCTTTACGTGGGAGCCACGTACACACGTCGAACTGGGCGAAGAACATCTTGCAAAGAAGCTTGTGAAGCTGTTAGATATTCTCGAGGACCACGACGACGTACAGCACGTCTACAACAACGCTGATATTTCCGACGAACTCGTCGACGCTCTTGGCTAAGGCAACACCGTCACGACCGCTACGAATTCTTGGCATTGATCCTGGCAGTGTTGTCTGTGGGTTTGGCGTAATCGATGTCAACGGTACTTCTAATCAGCTTGTCGAGTACGGTGTTATTGAGCTGAAACGTAGGACAGACTCATTCCCACAGCGCCTAAACGAGGTTTTTCTGCGACTTCGAGCTGTGATTGAGCGGACGCAACCAGATGTGTGTGCGTTGGAAACCGTATTTCATGGCAAGAACGTACTAACGATTGTGCGTCTGGCCCATGCGCGCGGAGCGGCCATGCTGGCCTGCATGCAGAACGGGCTCGAGCCGGTGGAGTATACGCCCATGCAGGTAAAGCGCAGCGTAACGGGCCGCGGCGCTGCCTCGAAGGAACAGGTACGACACATGGTCCAGGCCATATTAGGAATAACCGAAGACCATCGATATCTCGACGCAACCGACGCGCTCGCGGTAGCGCTGTGCCATGCCTTGCATGGTGGTGCGCCGCCCCCTATCAAAACGAAAGCACAGCGCAAAGGCAAACGGGCAGCATGGGCGGAATTTATCGAGCAACATCCAGAGAAAATCCGGTAATACTGATAATACCGGTGATTTGATTAGGTTTGGTATTCCTCGGTATCGGTCTGTTGGTCCCACTGTACTAGCACAACCACCGTTAGGGCTCGATCTCACCGATCACTCAAACAAGCGAACAATACCAGTGTTCTTCTAAACTTCTTGCACGCATGATCTTCTCCCTTAGGCGCCATTTTCGATGTATCAGCATCCTCATTGGCGTTAGTCTCTTGCTTGCGGGCGCTAACCACGCAACGCTATGTGCAATGTTCACGACCCAAGGGCAAGCGTACGAGCGAACTTCGATTGCTCAAAGGACAATCGATGATACGGTTGCATCGACGCCGCGTGACAATGTTGCTGGAGGATGCAACGACACGTTGACAATTCGAGATACTGTCGTTTGCGGCGATGTTGTTGCACATGTATCCGTAAGGCCTATCGGCGATAATTGTAAAGGCATACATGCTGTCTATGCCGAAGAACTTTCGAACTACGAGTTTGTCGTTGACTCGGCGTTTCGTAGTGGCGATAGCACTGTTACATACTGGCTGCGAGTTATCGACAAGACACAAGGTGCCAGTGCACGAATTCTCACAGTAACCAGATCAGGCAGGTATATCGAAGCACCCTACGATTACGTTGCAGGCCGAGTACAGTATACGCCGGACCGATTCAACTTTGGAAGCGTAGCTGATGCTGATCTGCCATGTGCGGTGGTGGGTCTAACGAACGCAACCGATCAAGATATCCGTGTCGACAGTATTCTCATAAAGAACCATGTCGAAGTCTTCCGAGTCACGCCCACACGAACCATAGTGCCCGCTAAATCGTCGGTCAATATTGAAGTTTGTGTAGATCTTGGGAGAAACTACTCGATACTGGACACGCTTGTTCTCAGACTTGGTTGCTTCGACATGATGGCAACTGAATTCTCCGCCCACAGAGAAGTGCCTAGAGTTAACATTGGCGATCAGAATTGGGGCACGGTGCCTGCGGATCAGTCGGTTCGACGCCCCGTCGTTATTCAGAATGTCGGTACCCTGCCAGTGATAATTTACGACTACGACCGGTCTCTTCTCGATCCGGCACGGAGTAACTTCTATAACCCGCTCGGCTTAGATGAACATCTGCCACTGTCCTTAGCTGCTGGGTCTCGCCACACGTATACTGTCGTATATAGTCCAAAGGGTGAGATTGATGTCGAGCACCGTCTTGACATTCCCTTTCTCACGAATGCATCGATGTACGATACGGTTGCAACACTCATTGGCAAGGGCGGCTCGCCAAGCGTAAGCGTACACGAGGCGTCAACAGCAGAGGCGCTAGCCGAGTGGTTCGTTACCAACGAGGCCATTGTCGTTCGCAATGTCACACCTGGTTCTTCTATCGTTCTTGTCGACCTCAATGGACGTGAGCTCTTGTCGAAGTACAGCGTTGATGGTGGCACAATAGTGCTCCCCCGACCTCATGGCCTGGCCTCTGGTTTGTATCTCGTCGTCCTTACATCGCCCGCTGGCCGCAGGGTTGTGTCGATTATGCTCTAACCCAGCAATCCTTAATCGTGCTTCCTTAATCAGGTGGCCGAGAGTTATCAATCGACGCTTCAGATACGTCCACGGTTGTAGCCAATGACCACCGTCTCGTTCAAACTTGCTCTGTATTTTTGTGGTGCTCAAAACAGCGATTACTCACCACACGCACCATCAACATGCCTATCCGTATTGCCATCAACGGCTTTGGCCGCATTGGCCGCCTCGTTCTTCGCACGGCGATTCGCCGTAATCTCGACGTGACCTTCGTTGGTATCAACGACCTTACCGACGCCGCAACGCTTGCCCACCTACTGAAGTACGATAGTGCCCACGGTCGCTTCGACGGTGACGTACGCGTCGATGGCAACGCCATCGTCGTCAACGGCCAACACATTGCCGTATCCGCCGAGAAGGATCCAACAGCTATCCCCTTTGCCGATCTTGACGTAATGATCGAGGCCACTGGCGTTTTTACAAGCCGCGAAGCACTCTCCAAGCATCTTGGCAAGGCACGCAAGGTTGTGCTTACAGCTCCCGCCAAGGATGCGCTCGACGCCACGGTAGTGCTTGGCGTCAACGACTCTGTTCTTACTGGCTCGGAGCAGCTTCTCTCCAACGCGTCATGCACCACCAATTGCCTTGCGCCAATGGTGAAGGTCTTACAAGATTCGTTTGGCATCGAACAGGGCTTCATGGCTACGGTTCATGCCTACACCAACGACCAACGTATTCTCGACCTGCCGCACAAGGACCTGCGCCGCGCTCGCGCCGCAGCCGTCAATATCATCCCAACGTCGACAGGTGCAGCCAAAGCCGTTACCGAAGTTATGCCCGAGCTTAAAGGCAAACTCGATGGCCTAGCATACCGTGTGCCCGTTCCCGATGGTTCGATTACCGACTTTACCGCCGTGCTGTCGCGTGCCGCTACGAAGGAGGAAATTAACGCCGCCATGAAGGCCGCCGCCGATGGACCGATGGCCGGCATCCTTGAATACACCACCGACCCTATCGTATCCTCCGATATCGTTGGTAATCCTGCATCGTGCATCTTCGACTCAAAACTCACGATGGCGGCCGGTACCATGGTTAAGGTCGTTGGTTGGTACGATAACGAATACGGTTACTCCAATCGTATCGCCGACCTTGTTGTAAGGATTGGCTCGTGATTCCCTCAATTGCCGACGTCGACTGCTCCGGTAAACGCGTCGTTGTTCGCGTCGACCTCAACGTCCCCATTGATCAGTCCGGAAGCATTACCGACGACACTCGCATCCGTGCCTGTCTTCCTACCATCGTGCATATCATCGATGAAGGGGGCACCGCGATACTTTTGAGCCACTTGGGACGCCCCAAAGGCGCCGTCGACAAGCGCTATTCGTTGCAGCCGGTTGCCGACCACTTGGCCGAACTGCTGCCAACCATTCCCATAGTCTTCGTGCCAACGTGCGTGGGCCTCGAGGCCGAAGCTGCGGTGTCTGCTGCACCTTCTGGCAGCATCGTTCTTATGGAGAATGTTCGGTTTTTTGCCGAAGAAGAAGCGAACGACGATGCGTTTGCGGCAAGCCTGGCTCGATTGGGCAACGTGTACTGTAACGACGCATTTGGCACGGCACACCGCGCACATGCGAGTACCGTTGGCATCACTAAACACATGGCTACGTGCTGCGCTGGCTTCCTCATGCTGAGCGAGATTCGCTACTTAGGTCAGGCCCTGGCAACACCTAAGCGCCCACTTGTTGCCATCCTTGGTGGCTCGAAGATATCAGGCAAAATCGACGTCATTCGCGCTCTTATGGAATCGTGTGATTCCATCCTCGTTGGCGGCGGCATGATGTTCACGTTCCTCAAGGCCAAAGGCCTTGATGTAGGCAGCTCGCTTGTTGAAGAAGACCGCATCGAGCTTGCCGCCGAGCTTATGTCGCAAGCCGAACTGCGCGGAGTGTCGCTGGAACTGCCTACCGATACCGTTGTGGCCGACCGCTTCGCAGGCGATGCCTCACACAAGACGGTCGACGTAGACAGCATTCCGTCCTCGATGATGGGGCTCGACATCGGACCGGCCACTGCCCACCATTATGCCAGCATCATTCGTATTGCTGGAACCGTTGTTTGGAACGGCCCAATGGGCGTGTTCGAGTTTCCGGCCTTTGCAAGCGGTACACAACAGATTGCACGCGCCTTGTCGGACGCCACCGAGCGAGGAGCAACAACCATCGTTGGTGGTGGCGACTCGGCTGCTGCGATAACGCAGATGGGCCTTGCTTCTGCCGTGTCGCACGTGTCTACAGGCGGCGGTGCTTCGCTTGAATTCCTCGAAGGTAAACAACTGCCCGGCGTTGTTGCCCTGCAGCAATAACGCGACGGTCGCGCAATGGCTACCACCGGCAAACGTCAACGCCGCCCATGAATGACAATCCTGTAGGCGGACGTGGCTTCACGTTTCTGCCACCCTTTATAAAAACCCTGCTCATCACGAACGTTGGGTTCTTTCTGTTCGAGATGATGTTTCTTGCCGGCAGAACGCTTGGCGGCGAACCATTGCAGGCCGTTGTACGCGAGCTCTTTGCCCTAATGCCGTGGGAATCCGGTGCGTTTCGCCCCTGGCAGGTGATCACGTACCAATACATGCACGGTGGCTTTTCACACCTGTTCTTTAACATGTTTGCGCTGTGGATGTTCGGCATGGAGCTAGAGAACATTTGGGGTAGTCGCAAGTTTGCCGTGTTCTACACCCTAAGCGGTATCGCGGCAGCTGTTGTCCACTTGGCGATTTCCCCGCTCCTTGGCTTGCCAGCAAACCCCACGGTTGGGGCGTCGGGCTCTATCATGGGCGTTCTCTTGGCCTTTGGCCTTACCTTCCCCACTCGCCCAATTCTGATGTTTCCCATCTTCATTCCAATTCCGGCACGCTGGTTCGTTGTGCTGTATGCCGGCATCAGCTTGGTGTCGGGTCTTATGTCGTCAGACGATGGCGTTGCCCACTTCGCTCACCTAGGTGGTGCGCTTGGCGGCTTTCTGTTGCTGCGCTTTGGGCAGCCAATCTTTGCTCTCGTTGATCGGTGGGAACAACGCTCACGAACGCCCTATCAGGCCAATGGAAGAGTAATCGAGGTAGACTATCGGCCAATACCACAAGACGATGACGAAGTGCGTACGCCAATCTATGCACCGCCCCAGCCTCGAACCAATACGCCCACACGATTTGTTGTCGATGGCGAGCCGATATCTCAAGAACATCTCGACGAAATTCTCGACAAGATTTCCAAGTTTGGATACCATAACTTATCGGCCCGCGAGAAGACGATACTGGAAGAGATAAGCCGACAGATGTAACTCATGACCGCATCGTATACTCCCGCCTACTGCACGTCGTACACGTCGTACGCGCGTCGAACAACCATCGACGTTTCCATTGGCGGCTTGGCCATGGGGTCGAGTCATCCGATTCGCGTGCAATCGATGACGACAACAAACACGCTCGACGTCGAAGGAACCATCGCCCAGTCTATCCGCATGATTGAAGCGGGCTGCGAGTTGGTACGCGTTACAGCCCCATCGATTCGCGAAGCCAAGGCCCTTGAGTTCATTCGCGCTGGACTCCGCGAACGCGGCTATGCAGTGCCCCTTGTAGCAGATATTCACTACACACCGAATGCGGCCGAAGTAGCTGCTCGGCTGGTAGAGAAGGTGAGGATTAACCCAGGTAACTACGTCGACAAAAAGCAGTTTGCTACGTTAGAGTACACGGATGCCGAATACGCGGCCGAGATTGAGCGCATTCGGCAGAAGTTTGTGCCGCTTTTGCACATATGCAAAGAGTACGGTACAGCGTTGCGAATTGGTACCAACCATGGCTCGTTGTCGGACCGGATTATGTCGCGCTACGGCGACAGTCCCACAGGAATGGTTGAAAGTGCGCTTGAGTTTTTACGCATCGCCGAGGATGAGGGCTTCTATAATATCGTGTTGTCGATGAAGTCGAGCAATCCGCTCGTCATGGTTGAAGCGTATCGACTTCTCGTTGTGCGGCTCGCCGAAGAAGGCCTAAAGCCCTACCCATTGCACCTAGGAGTTACCGAAGCCGGAGATGGTGAGGACGGTCGAGTGAAGAGTGCGGTTGGGATAGGTACGCTTCTCGAAGACGGATTGGGCGACACCATACGCGTGTCGCTTACCGAAGAGCCAGAGGCCGAGATACCTGTGGCACGTGCTCTTGCCTATCGATACTCGCAGCGTGGGACGTCGACGACCGCTCACAACGAGGTAACGCTGCCATACAATCCGTACGCCTATCATCGCCGCACCACGCGCGCTGTTGCCAACATCGGTGCCGACTTTCCTCCGCGTGTTGTGGCAGACCTCTCCGCTGCACGAATTGTTGAGCCATCGCAGTTATCCGGTGTGGGTCATATCTACGACCCTGTTACCGACAAGTGGGCAACTACCGATCAGGGCTGCGACCATATCTACGTAGGGTCTAGTCCTTTACCCTTTATGCCACCGGCAGGTACTCGACAAATTGTTGACTACGCAACGTGGCTTGAACTCGACGACCGCTTCTACAATGTCCCACTTCACTCCTACGCCGACTTTGTAGGGGGCAACGAACGTCACTCCGTGATGAACGTAGTTCGGATTTTTGCTGAACAGGTCACCGACGAAGCCGTGCAGCAACTTGACCAGCCTGGAGTTGTTGTGTTGCTTGCGACATCGCAGGCGCATGCCATGCCCACGTTGCGCATGGCCGCTGTACGCTTGATGAATCGAGGGTGCCAAACACCCGTCGTCGTTGACAGATCCTACCGAGACATCGATGCCGACGTTGCCGTGTTGCATGCCTCAACCGACGTAGGCGGCTTATTTGTTGATGGTATTGGCGACGGCGTAATGCTTGACCTTGGCGACTTGGGAGCGAGCAACAGACTAGCGTTTGGTATTCTACAGGCAGCGCGCACTCGCATGACAAAAACCGAGTACATCTCGTGTCCTAGCTGCGGGCGAACGTTGTTCGACTTACAAGAAACAACAGCCCTCATTCGGCAGCATACCGATCACCTAAAGGGCATCAAGATTGGCATCATGGGATGCATCGTCAACGGTCCAGGTGAAATGGCAGATGCCGACTACGGATATGTTGGCAGCGGGCCGGATCGAATCACACTCTACCGAGGCCAGGACATCGTACGACGCAACGTACCAACTGCAGAGGCTCTAGACGCACTCGTCGACATCATGAAGGACGACGGCGTTTGGCTGGAACGCAGCAGTGCGTAAAAAAAAACCCGGAGTCTATGTTACTAGACTCCAGGTTAGAGCATCTGGCGCAGCATTCAGGGGAGCAAATACTGCTCAACTCAATTGCAAACGTATGGAAAAACCGCCAAAGCGGAGGTGATTACTTCTTGTCGCCGCCTTGTTGTGAAGCTGCAACGCGTGGCTGGTAGCACGACACGATGACGTTTTCGGCACGGTCGATGATGTCGACGCCTTCAATCGCAATGTCACCAACGTGAATCGATCCACCGATCGTTAGGCCGGAGATATCAACCACGAGGTGTTCTGGCATCGTATGTGGGTCGACGCGGGCATGCACACGGTGAATCGTATGGTCGAGGGCACCGCCGCGCTTTACACCCTCGGCTGTGCCTTCTAGGTGAAGCGGCATGCTTACGACGATCTTCTCGCCTGGCTTTACGCCAAGGAAGTCAACGTGTGTAATTGCATCGGTAATCGGATCGAACGTCACGTCTTGAAGCACACAGTTTACCGTACGAGCACCTTCGATTTCTAGGGAAATCATCCGTGCCTTCGACGTGTAGACGACGGGGCGCAAACTAAGAGCTGGAATGGCAACGTGAACGGGAGTGTCGCTTTTGGAGTAGAACACGCCTGGTACAACGCCTTGTGTGCGCATTGTGCGGGCGGCGCTGCGACCTGGAACGCGTTGTGAAGCTTTGATAGAGACTGTACTCATGAGTAGTACCTCAAGATTGTGCTCGCTCGAACAGCGAACTGATGGATTGGTTTTCGTGTGTTCGTATGATTGCCTCGGCAAAAAGGCCTGCTACACTGATCACTTCGATTTTCGGATGCTGTTGAACCATCGGAATCGTGTCGGTAACGTAGAGTTTCGACAGAGCATCCGAAGCTGCAATTTTCTCTACGGCTTGTCCGGAGAAAACTGGGTGAGTACAGAACCCCACTATCGTTTGCGCTCCGGCATTCCGAAGAGCTTCGGCGCATTGGACGAAGGTGCTGCCTGTATCGATGAGGTCGTCGACCATGATGACGTTCTTATCGCGGACGTCACCAATGATGTTTACAACTTCGGCGACGTTGTGGCTTGGTCGGCGTTTGTCGACAACGACAAGGTCGGCACCACCGAGCATCTTTGCAAATGCGCGAGCCGTTTTCACGCCACCAACATCGGGTGAAGCCACTGCGAGATTCGTCATGCCGAGCCCTTTCAGGATCTCGACGCTCACTGACGAGGCGTAGAGGTGATCAAGTGGAATGTCAAAGAAACCTTGCAGCTGCGGTGTATGGAGGTCCATGGTTATTACGCGATGGGCTCCAGCATGCATCAACAGGTTGGCAACAAGCTTCGCCGTGATAGCCACCCGTGGTTGATCCTTTCGGTCTTGACGGGCGTAGCCAAAGTACGGTATGACGGCCGTGATGCGTCGGGCAGATGCTCGCTTGGCAGCATCAATCAGCATCAGCAGCTCCATCAAGTTATCCGAAGGGGCTATCGTCGACTGAACGATGTACAAGTCGACGCCTCTGACGTTTTCTTCGTACTTGACCCAAATTTCGCCGTCGGCGAAATTGCGGATGGCCACATCGGATAGTTCCCGATGGGTCCCACGGGCGATCTTTTCTGCGATGTCGCGATTCGATCTACCCGCAACAATCTTGATGTCGGAATTCACCCGTTACGGCCTATCTTGCTGTGCTTTAGCTGGGGCGGCTGGATTCGAACCAACGAATGGCGGTACCAAAAACCGCTGCCTTACCGCTTGGCGACGCCCCAGTGCTTTTCAAAGAGCTACAAATATACGGCGGATGATCAAATCACCATCGTGTGAACTACGACTTTTTTTGAGTGAAGTATGAGCTACGTATCTCTTCCGGTTCTCGGCCAGTCGCACGCAGCCCCTTTCAACTGGCAGACGTGGTATGAAGATGTGGGTGGGCGTACGATTTCAATACCTGAGGCGGATGCATGGATGAGGGCGATTGTCGAAGATCAAGTACCCAGGTTCGACGGCCGAGTAGCCCCCATGCAGCAGCACTTTGCTACGCCTCGTGAAGCAGCAGACTGGGTGAAGGCTTCGGCGAAATCCGACATCGTAGGTATTTGCAGCGTTGAGGCCGCGGACGTCTACGCTGGGCGTTCTGTCGATGCTCGATATGCCATCGTGCTTGGTTCTCGGATGCGCTACGAGCACTTCGTTGAAGTACCTTCGGAACAGGCGGCCGTTGAGTGCTTGCGAGTGTATCATCAGCTAGGCGAGGAAGTAATTGCCCTTGCCAATGCCATTCGAGCCATTGGGTACGCCTGTACGGTAGAGCATCCGCTGGGAGATTCTTCAGTGATGCACATTCCGCTAGCCCTCAAGGCGGGTTTTGGCGAACTGGGGCGCCACGGCAGTATTATTCACCCCACTTTTGGTCCACTCTTCCGCATTGGCAGCGTGTTAACGAATCTCGAGATGGCGATTGACGATCCCGTTGACGCAGGCATTGGTGCCTTCTGTGATCGGTGCAAGGCATGCCGCCAGTTTTGTCCACCCGACGCAATTCCCGACAGCCGATTCGACGACGGCATCGTCGACCACACAGGTCGACCTCGATATGTTGTCGACACAGGCAAGTGTTTCCCCTATTTTGCCCGACAGAACTACTGTTCTGCTTGTTTGGCAGTGTGTGCGTGGGCTCGCAAGTCATGGGCAGTAGGCCTTGACGGACAGCCACTACCCTTTCCTTCGGTACCATTTGGAACTACTCCTCCGCCGCTATCTCGACGCGTGGAACACCATTCGTACCCTCAGATTCGACGTTCCGAGGCGTCGCCTCATCACCGAAGCAAACAGAAGTAGTAGCTCGAAGCTGCGTAGTCGGCACGACACTCTCTGTAACGCAAACGGGGTGTTGTTCAACGAACAACACCCCGTACAATCGTCAGAAATCGGTGCCCCCTTATCGGGTATCTTGAGCTACAAATGGTAGCAGCGCCAGGTGGCGTGCATACTTAATAGCACTGGACAGGCGGCGTTGCTGTAGTGCCGAAACGCCGGTAATACGACGTGGGAGAATCTTACCTTGATCGTTGGTAAAACGACCCAAGAACTTTGGATCGAGGTAATCGATCATACGCGAGCGGCGAAGCGGGTTGAAACGCTTCTTCACCTGCTTACGATTCTGCCGAAACGGCGAATTGATGGCGTTGGGGTTGGGCTGGTTGGTGTTTGGTACTGCCACGGTAATATCCTATGCTTACTTCTTGCTCTTGTCCTTGATGGCTTGCGTCTTCTCGAAACGCTTCTTGAACCGGTCAACACGACCTGCCGTGTCCAACAACATGTTCTTGCCTGTAAAAAACGGATGCGACTTGGAATCGATTTCCAACACCATACGATCGCCCTTGTAGCACGAACGCGTTTGGAAGATCGTACCGTCCGTCTGCACTACGTCAATCGTCTTGTACGCGGGATGAATACCCTTCTTCATGATTACCTCGAGATGTCGATTTTTTCTACTTGGCCAAGGTCGTCAACCTTTACGAAGCGTTCGACGAACTTAATCGTGCCCTTGTCGCTACGATAGGCCTTTACAACCTTGACGTTGACACGCGTGTCAACTGCTTTCTTCTTGGTTTTGTCACCAAAGGTTTGGGTTTTTGCCATGGCTCAGCTCGGCTGTCTACGTGAGTTTGATTTTGAACGAATGACAAAGATACGGCAGATACGTGAACTGTACAACACTCTTGTTTCGATTCTCACCGTAGTTTTGCCGCCATGCGTGTGATGAAGTTTGGAGGCGCCGTCCTCCTTTCCCCTGATGGGTTCCGACAAATGGCCGAGATCCTACTGCGCCAGCAGGGCTCGCCGTGCTTGGTCGTCGTCTCGGCCTTTTCCTCTACGACCCGCGATTTAGAGTTCACCACACGCTTAGCCCTGCAAGGGGCACTGGCAGAAGCGCTGGAGCGGCTTACGCACGTTGTCGACGATCATCGCCAGTTGGTTCGAGCTCTCATCGACGACGTTGCAACGCGCGACGCGCTGGCCACGTTGCTCGACGACTGCTATGCGTCGACGTCGCGTCTGCTTACAGGCATCTCCATTACACGGCAGCGCTCGCCGCGGATCCTCGACGAGGTGTTAGCCGTGGGCGAATTTATGGCCCTGCATATTGCTCGTCACGTGCTGGGCGCAGCAGGGTTGTCAACAATGTCGGCCGATGCCACAACGGTCATGGTAACCACAGACGACTTCGGCAAGGCCGTTCCACTCATCCCGCCTACGACGCTTCGCGCTCGACGCATTCTGCGCCCCCTACTCGAGCATCATGATGTTGTAATGGTGCAGGGATTTGTAGGACAAACCGAGTCAGGCGTTACTACCACCATGGGTAAGGAGTCGTCGAACCTTACGGCTACCGTTCTCGGCGCTGCACTGGAAGCCGACGAAATCGTGATATGGACCAACGTGGCCGGACTACGCACTGGCGATCCGGATGTGTGCACCAACACGGTCGTGGTACCCTCACTCTCGTGGCAGGAGGCCCTGGAAACCGCACATGCCGGTGTTAAGGTGCTCTACCCTACGATGATTGAGCCCGCAGCTGCGGCCAACATTCCCATTCGAATTGCACATGCGTCGTTCCCGGATGGCGAACAAACGCTCCTGGGTGTACCCGGACCTACGCCCCTTCCAATCGTTGTGCTTGCCGAAGCCACCGACGACGTACACCATGCCTGCATTACCACCGTCTTTGCGCCGCGCCAAGAGTGGCTACGCACCATCACAACGGTTATCGACGAGCACAATGTTGGCAACGCATTCTCATGTTCCACATCAGAGTCGTCAGCCACATCATTGTTGTGCGTTCCAGCATCTGTTGCTCGTAGCTCCGCCCAGTCTATTCACAACCTCCTTGTCCATCACACCAATGAAACCGGTTCATGAAAAGATGCCCGTCTCGACGTTCGAGCCGGGCGTTGCCTACACATTCAGCCTCAACGGTACCCCATTGTACAAGGCCGACGTGGTGAAATTTCACGGTGGCTGCTGGGCAACGGTGCGCCTTGTATCCATCAACGACACATCCCTGGCCGGTACGTACCAACCAGGGATGGAATTTGACATTAAGGTAGCCAACTACGAGATAAGCGCCGACTAGTCTTCTTGCTCGGTGGCTTTTTTGACTTCTTCGGCTGTATACTGCTTAATCAGCGCCATCATCTTGCGCTCCAAGTCGCCATTGCTATTCCAAAAGTGCATCTGATTCGTGATGTATTCTTCGAAGCCAGACAACTCGGCTTTCAAGATGATTCGTGTTTCGTTGCGGCGCTCTTCACGAACGTTAAGTCGATACTGTATGCGACCATTTACCCAAACACCGTTGCGAATGCGAGGTAACTTGCCGTACTTCTCCATTTCGTCCTGCGATGTTTCCTCGCCTGCAGCAAGAACACAGTAGTCCGATACGTAAATACCACGGTAGAAGCCATCAACGTCCTCGGGCTCGATGACCTTGAGATTCTGCGGCTTGCCACACTTGTTCTCATCCATGGCACGCTGCACGGCAGCCCAGACCTTTCCAAACGAACCCGACACAACTTCGTCGAGAACAAGCTGCTCGGTTTGCTGCGCAAGTGCAGGCACCGCTGCTGCAACCAGCACTAACGCGAGGGCGATACAACGAATACGATTCATGAAGAACCTCGAATCTTAAAAATGATGTTTCTGAAAGTAGACGACGATTATGCTGTTGCAGGGGTACCGGAAAGGCGAACGCTCACCGTCTTCGAAACTGCCTGCTCCTCCATGGTAACGCCGTAAAGTGTATCAGCCGCTTCCATGGTCTTCTTATTGTGCGTAATCATAAGGAACTGCGTGTTATTCGAGAACTTACGAATCAGCTTCAAGTACCTGTCGATGTTTGCATCGTCAAGCGGGGCATCCACTTCGTCCAAAATACAAAACGGCGAAGGCTTCACAAGGTAGATGGCAAACAGGAGGGCAATTGCCGTCAAAGTCTTTTCACCACCCGATAGCATTTCGATGGAGTGTGGACGCTTGCCGCGTGGCTTGGCCTCGATTTCGATGGTACACTCCAAGGGGTCTTCGCTGTCGGTCATGCGAAGATCAGCTTCGTCATCCTCGGTAAACAGCACCTTGAACAATTCGATAAAGTTCTCGCGAATGCGATCAAACGTAGCAGAGAACTTCTCGCGTGCTGTTTGATTGATCTCGGCAATCGTATCCATCAAGGTACGCTCACTGGTCACGAGATCGTCGAGCTGCGTTGTAAGAAACGTCAAACGCTCTTGCTCACGCTCATGTTCTTCCAATGCGAGGAAGTTCACGTTGCCCATCCCTGTAAGTTTCTTCCGCAGGTCTTGCACTTCCTGACGGATGTCGGCCGGATCTTCATTCGACATTGGTGCAACGGGCTCGTCTTCAATCTGAAGGTCAAGGTCTTCCGTACCGCGGCGGCGAAGAACTTCCACGCGCAGCTGGACTTCGTTATGTCGCAGCTCTGATTCGTGAAGCTCGTCGCCTGCAGCGTCGAGCTCGCGCCGCAAACGTCGAACCGCCTCCATTGCTTCATGAAAGCTTGCTTGGGCTTCGTTCACGTCACGCTCGCGCCGCTCACGGTCCGATGTGGACTCTACCATGGCTGCTACCGCAGCCGAGGCCCCTAGCGTAAGCTCTTCGTGTTGGGCGCGAAAGCTTGCCAGCTGTTCTACAAGCGAGGCACGCTCCTGTTCGCGTTGTTCTTGGCGCTGATCGATGGTTAACGACTGTGATGAAAGACGCTGCTCGTCGGTACGGAGCGAGGCGCTCTCGCCATGCAAACGCACAACAACAATTTCCGCCTTGTTTACTGTTGCTACAGCTTCACTTAGCACCGCTTCCATCTGGTTTGCAACGTTTTGCGCCGCAACCACTTCGGCTGCACTTGCCTCTACGCGACCATCTAGATCAGCCAGTTGGCTCACTACACCTTCGCGGTTGGATGATGCTGTGGCAAGCTCCTCTGCTCGAGCATCACGTTCACGCTGATATTGCTCTTGTTGCCCTACAATGTCGTCGCGACGTCCGCGCAGGTGCTCTAGCCGCTGCAAGCGCTCATTGCGGGCAATGGCAGCACGCCGTACATCCTCGCCAAGCTTCCGCAAGTCAATACCAGCCAGCTCTGTCTTGATAGCTTGTAGCCGTAGCTCAATCGTCTCTAAGCGCTGCTCAAGCTGTTTGATTTCGGTTGCTAGCGACTCTATGCGCTCACGACGTCCAACGCGCACACCTTCAGTTTTGGAGGCCGAGCCACCACGCACAGCGCCACTTCGATGAACAACCTCGCCCTGCAGGGTAACTGCACTTGATGCGCTCGTGTTGGCAGCCAGTACCATCCAAGCAGCGTCGACGCTTTCAACAATTACCGTGGTGCCTACCAAACAACGCAGCGCGCCACGCAACGCTTCGTCCACCTGAACTTGCTCACTTACCCATCCAATCACTCCGTTGCCTGAAAGGGGCACCGGAGCGTCGACGGAGGGCACGCTATCGCGGCATAAAAATGTTGCCTTGCCTGCGGCGCCACGCACGAGTGCAGCCACGCCTTGCTCGGCATCGGCACGCGTAGGAACCACGAAGTACCGCCCGGCATCACCAAGGGCCGCTTCCACGGCAACGCGCAGATGGTCGGATGCGTTAACAACTTCGGCCAAGGTCACCTTTTCGGTACCCGGCAACCAGTCGCCAGCATTCATCAGGTAGCGGCTGCTTTCGGCCGTATCAACAAGTCCAACCAAGAAGTCGAGCGACGCCTTGGTATGTCCGATGTTGGTACGCAACCCATCGGCTTCCTTCTGCTGCGCTTCTTGCTCTGCGCGAAGCGTCGATTGTTGGGCTTCAGCATTATGCAGCACTGTCTCGGCCTGCGCTAGAGCGGCATCCAAGGCAGGCACGTCGGCCTGCTCGCGCTCGGTTTGCTCTACAAGGGCCGCTAGCCGCTCGTCGGCCTGACGTCGGGTTTCGTCGATTTCCTTTAGCCGACGCTGGAGGTTCTCGGAAGCAATGCGGTGACGGTCGGCTTCGTTGCGCAGCTCGGACTGTTGCTGACGTAACTGGGCACTATGCTCGCGCGACGCGGTAACACGTTGCCGTGCTGCATCGAAGGACTGGCGTCGTTCTTCTACGCGTTGCTGTTCTATGGATAGTGACTCGTTGGCTTGAACGAGGAGTTCGTCGACTTCAACAATGCGCTGACGCACACGCTGGAGTTCTTCATCGGTAGAGCGCGCCTGCGACTGCGACTCATCGCGCTCGGCGTCGATGCGTTGCAGCGACCGTTCCGCAGCAAGGATGCGCTCCTCCAACACCAAGAGCTGTTGCTGAGCCTGAGCCACTGCTTGGCGACACGTATTCTCAAGATCGAGGGCTGTTCGTAGCTCGACTTCGCGTTGTTGTTGAAGCGACTCGGCCTGCGTGGTTGCCGCCTCGGCTGCCGCCATGCGCTGTTCCTCGGCCTGACGCCGTTCACGAGCCGCCGTAATACGTGCAATACACGACTGGAGCACAGCATACTCTTCGGCATACTCAAAGGCAAACAACAGGCGCTCCAGATCGCGAAGCTGCGTGCTGAGCTCTTGATGTTGACGCGCCTTTTCGGCTTGGCGCGCCAGCGAATTCACGGTCTTCTGAACTTCACGAACGATGTCCTGCACGCGCGCAATGTCGCGCTGTGCTGTTTCCAACTTCCGCTGTGCCTCGCGTCGGCGCGCCTTATACTTCGTTACTCCGGCGGCTTCTTCGAATAGGTGTCGGCGCTCGTCGGCCTTATCGCTTAGGATTGTCTCAATCATCTTCAGCTCGATCACCGAATAGGCGTCGGCGCCCATTCCGGTATCCATAAAGAGGTCGACGATGTCGCGAAGGCGACACTGCGTTCGATTGAGCAAATACTGACTTTCGCCGCTGCGGAAGAGGCGGCGGCTTACAACAACTTGCGAATACTCGGTAGGAAGGATGTGCTTGTTGTTTTCAATCGTCAGCGAAACCTCGGCCATTCCTAGAGGCTTACGTGCTTTCGAGCCGTTAAAGATGACCTGCTCCATGGAATCAGCACGGAGGGTCGACGATTTTTGCTCGCCCAGCACCCAGCGAATGGCATCAACGATGTTGGACTTACCACATCCATTGGGGCCAACAATGGCAGTGACGCCGTCGGTAAACGTCAGCTCCGTCTTTGCGGCGAAGCTTTTGAATCCGACCATTTCTAGCTTACTAAGGTACATAGCGACGTTATCATTTGAACAACAAGCAAGATGCAACGTCGGCTGCGACCAGCCGCCCTAGATTTTTCCACAGGGTGTGGACAGTGCCCCTTTACCAGTCCTTTTGGCGGTTAACGACAAGCATGGGGAAAACGGCAGCCACGGTGGTGTAGAGTGTGGTGGCCACGCCATACTTGAGGAAGAACATGAGGAAGCCCGTTTCCATGGGGCGTGTATACAGGAAGTAGTAAACGACGTTGTGGATTAGTGCCGCCAAGGCACAAATCATGAGGAAGCGTGCACTTCCAATGGTTGTCATGGCAAAGCCCTCCTTGTAGAAGAAACCAGCTACGAAGCCGGCAAGGGTTTTGGCAAGGGCGTTCGAACCCTGGACATCGGTTGACACGACGTCGAACAATAGGCCGCACAAGAAGCCAGCGATGATACCAGAGAATTGTCCTTCGACAAGGGCGATCCACACTGTGAGGATAAAGAGCAGGTCCGGTGTGACCGAGCTAACAGCAATAAAACGGAGGAAGACAATGTGAATGACGGAGAGGAATAGCGCTAGCACGGCGTACGCGATGTAGCGCATAACCGGATTGGTAACAAACAAGGACCTATCGAAGATGATACTCATCGGTTAACGCTCCATAGTCCGTTGGCGGATGCGCTCCTCGACACGACGCTCTAGGTCGCGTCTCTGCTCGTCGGGCAACTCTGCCACCACAAAGACCTGTTCAAGGGTGGTGAAATCGGCCGACGGTTCAACGATGATCTTACGGAATAGCGAATTCGTCTCCTCCTCGACCTTTGTTACGCGCCCTATCACGATGTTGGCTGGATAGCGAGTGGAGTAGTTTGATGTGATAACCATGTCGCCAGCTTGCACGTCGAACGACGCCGGCACATTCTTGAGTGCTAACGTTGTTTCGCCGTCCCACGCAATAATGCCATCCACACGCGACCGCTGCACCTTGGCAGCTACACGGGTATCGCGATTGAGGAGTAACTGGATAACGGCGAAGTCTTCGGAGGTGCCTACGACGTGTCCAACCAAGCCGGCGTCAGTTACCACGCTCATTCCCTCTTTAACACCGTTGGCTGATCCCTTGTTCATCGTTGCATAATTGCGCAACTGCGTGGTGGTTTTGCCAACGATATCAGCAGCGATGAGGTCGACATCAACACGCTTGCGCAGGTCGAGCATTTTGCGGAGCGAGACGTTTTCGACCATTGCCTTTCGACCACGCGCGCTTTCGATGCTGAGCTGAAGGTTTAGCTCGCGGAGCTGCGCGTTCTCGCTTTTGAGTGCAACGGGATTAGGGATCCATGCAAATACAGACTGCATCCAGCCGATGGAACCAACGATAACGGCACGAAAGCCACCAAGGCGCGACAAATCGCCAAAACTCATCATCGCGAAGCTCATAACGATGAGCACGCAAAGCGTGATGTAGTTCTTGAATCGAACAACGAATTCGATGAAGCGCTGCATGACGGGTCAGCGCGCGACTAGTATCGCTTCGACTTGATGAGTACGCTCGAATAGCCCGCAAGATCTTCAAGTACCTTGCCTGTGCCACGTACAACAGCAGTAAGCGGATCGGCAGCAACAGTAACAGGTAGCGACGTCTCACGGCGAAGGCGTTCGTCGAGACCCTTCAGGAGAGCCCCCCCGCCGGTGAGCCAAATGCCTCTGTCGAAAATGTCTGCACACAACTCGGGCGGCGTCTTCTCGAGAAGGTTCAATACTGCGTGAACAATCACTGCTACGTTTTCGTCGAGCGCGTGGCGAATTTCCTCACTCGAAACGATGATGCTCTTGGGGATGCCAGATACCATGTCGCGCCCCTTGACCTCGATTTCAAGCTCCTCTTCGAGCGGATACGCCGAGCCAACATTACACTTTATGACCTCTGCAGTGCGGTCGCCAATGAGTATGCTGTGCTGACGCTTGAAGTAGTTGACGATCGAGCTCGTAAGTTCGTCGCCGGCGATACGGATGGACTCGTCTTCGACAATGCCCGATAGAGCCACAACGGCAATCTCGGTAGTTCCGCCGCCAATGTCAACAATCATGTTGCCCTTGGCTTCGTGAACGTCAAGGCCCACACCAATAGCCGCTGCCATAGGTTCGGCGATAAGGTGTACTTCTTTGGCTCCGGCATGTTCGGATGAGTCGCGAACAGCACGCTTCTCCACCTCGGTAATGCCAGACGGTACGCAAACAACCATCCGACGCGCCGGCTGCCACGAGGCGGAGACCTTACGAATCAGTGCCCGCAACATTCCCTCCGCAATCTCGAAGTCGGCGATCACTCCGTCCTTAAGTGGTCGTATCGTCTTGATTTCGCGGTGCGTCTTACCCACCATCTCCTGGGCTTCTCTTCCTATGGCGATGATGTTTCGTGTGGCACGGTCGAATGCCACGATGGAGGGCTCGTTCAAAACGATTCCCTTCCCCTTTTGCCAAATAAGTGTATTGGCCGTACCTAAGTCGATGCCGACGTCGTTCGAAAGGAAGCCGAAACTTGCCATGGAGGAATTGCTTGCAGACGGTGAAAGCACAAACTTACAAGATTGCCGCTGGACGCAACGCGCACAGCGCTCGGACTCGTAGTTTTGCACGATGAAGATTGGCGATATCGAGGTGGAGCAGGGTGTCCTGCTTGCCCCCATGGAAGACGTAACCGACCTGCCATTCCGGCTGATTTGTCGCAGATATGGCGCAGATATCGTCTACACAGAGTTCATTTCTAGCGACGGCCTGGTAAGAGATGCCCGTAGGTCGATGGAGAAACTACGCTTGGCCGACGAGGAACGTCCGGTTGCTATCCAGATCTTTGGAGGCGATATCGACGTGATGACCGAGGCGGCGCGCAGGGCGGCAGAGTCGGGCCCCGACTTCGTCGACATCAACTTTGGCTGCTGGGTAAAGAACGTCGTCGTGCGAAACGCCGGCGCCGCCTTGCTCAAAGACCCGCCACAGATGCAACGCCTTACCCGCTCGATAGTTGATGCAGTCGACAAGCCCGTGACGGTAAAAACCCGCTTGGGATGGTCGAAGTCGTCGATCGTGATTCTTGACGTTGCCCGAATGATCCAAGATGCTGGCGCTGCTGCACTTACAGTGCATTGCCGTACGCGTGACATGGGACATGACGGCGAAGCCGATTGGACCTGGATTCCGCGTATCAAGGAAGTTGTTTCGATTCCTGTGATTCTCAATGGCGACGTGAAAACGCCCGAAGACGTAAAACGGGCTTTTGATTCGACGGGGGCCGATGCTGTTATGATTGGTCGTGCAGCCATTGGTCATCCATTTTTGTTCCGTCGAGCGAAAGAGTACATTCGCACGGGCGTCGTGCCACCGCCAGTCCACCACCGCGAACGCATCGAGACATGCCTAGAGCATCTGCGGCTGGAACTGGCATGGAAGCCACAGCGTCGCGCCATCCACGAGTTTCGTAAACACTACGGTGGCTACCTGAAGGGACTGCACAGCAATGCTCACACGCGGCAGATTGTGGTACGCAGCGAATCGTACGACGAGATTGAACAGGCCATGATGACCTATGCCGACGCGTTGGACGAGCACGACGCAGCTGTGCGTGTGTCGGACTCACAGGTGTAAGATCTTCGCGTGAGCACAGCCCATTCCTTGGTTGACCGGCTTATCGCTGCTGCTGAATCACTGGACCTGCCAGCATCCGGCCCCGTATGTCTTGCCGTGAGTGGAGGCCTCGATTCTGTGGCCCTCCTCCACCTGTTCATGCAATCGCCGTGGCAACATCGGTTGCACGTTGTACATGTGCATCATGGCTTGCGTGGAGCCGATGCCGACGCTGACGCGGCCTTTGTAGAAGGCCTTGCTACTACGCTGGGTGTGCCGTCAACGATTCGCGTTGTTAACACACTCGAACGAGCGCAGCGCGATAAGTTGGGCATCGAGGCGGCGGCCCGCGCACTTCGGTACGAAGCACTTGCCGATGTAGCCCATGGTATCTCGAGTTTAGTAGTGGCAACAGCGCACACTGTTAACGATCAAGCCGAGACGGTGCTGATGCGCATCCTGCGCGGCACCGGCGTTGATGGTCTGCAAGGTATTCGCCGACGTCGGCTCATTACAGACACCATAGCTTGCATCCGCCCCTTGCTCGACGTAACTCGCACCGAACTGCTCGACGCTGCAGTGGCAAATGGATGGTCTTGGCGCGAGGATTCGTCGAACGTCGACGTATACTTTCGTCGGAATGCGATCCGACATCACGTACTTCCTTCGCTGGTTGAGTTCGGAGGTACAGCCACCATTCATCACTTGGCTCGCCTTGCCGATGCTGCAGTCGATGCTACCAACATCGTAACCGCCTTCGTAGGCGACCACGGCGTCGACACCACATCGCTGGCCTTAGCAACAGAAGCGCTTACGGTTCTTCCCGAGTACGCTCAGCGGACCCTCATCCGTGCCTGGCTTCGCACGCATGTGCAGAGCAACGTCGACCACACTACAATTCAACGTGTTGCAGCCGCGCTACACAAACAGCCCGGTAGCCGCATCGATGTTGATGGGCAATTTATCGTCGTTGTCGATCGTGCCTTCCTCACCCTTGTTCAGCGCAACGAAGCCACCGCCGATGTGGCCGCGTCCGACACTGTCATTCCCGACGTCGGCACCTATGAAACTCAAAACAGCTCGCTCGTTGTTCAACGCATGGTAGGTTACCCGCAGCCTCCATACGACCCTGCTACGGCCTACGTCGACGCCGCGAAGGTTGCCTTCCCGTTAACATGGCGGCGCTGGAACGATGGCGACTCCATGCACGTGCTGAATGGTCCCGGTACGCAGCTCGTGAGCGACATCCTTACGAACGCCAAGGTACCACCCTCGAATCGACGTTCGGTGCGCGTTGTATCCGACGCCCACGGCATCATTTGGCTTTGCGGTTACCGCCTTGCTCATCGCGCTCGATGCACCGAGCACACTACATCGTTTCTCACCCTTCAATGTTCGCCGTCTATGTCCTTACCAACAAATGTTGTACGCGTCTTTGATCGCACGTTCTCGCCCTTCATCTCGCGCGATGAAATCGACGCAATGGTATCTTCGATTGCCCAGCGTCTAAACCATGACTATGCCAACCAAGAGATCACCTTTCTTGTCGTTCTGAATGGGGCAATGGTGTTCGCAAGCGACCTAGCACGACGCGTAACCGTGCCGTGCAGATTCGAGACCATACGTGCTTCGAGCTATGGCAATGGCATGACGACAAGCGGCACCGTACATGTCGACCAGCCGCTCCCCTCGCTTGCCGGCCGCAACGTCGTGATTGTTGAGGACATCGTAGATTCTGGTCTAACGATGGAGCGGCTCGTGCGCGATGTGCAAGCGAGCGGAGCACAGAGTGTTGCCATAGCGGCCTTGCTATCGAAGCCCGACGTACACCAATATCGCGTCGATGTAACCTATGTGGGCCGAGAGATTGGTAACGACTTTGTGGTGGGCTACGGACTAGATTATGCTGGATATGGGCGCGAGCTCGATGCCATTTGGGTAGTATGCAACACAGAGACAGCGTAAAAAATGCCTTAACACGCCTCGGGCGATTGCACCGACCGTACATGATGTCGTTCGGAGTTACGTCAACGGCGCGACTCAATCAGGATTGAAACGCACGGCGGCTTCGATGCCCCCTATCACAAGAACCTTACAACAGCGAGTTGATGAATGTCTGAACGTACCCCTTCCCCACGCCCACAACGTCCGGATCGCGATCCCGACGACGACGGCGACGTAACGATCTCGAAGGTCCTCCGCAACGTACTCATTTGGGTTGGCATTTTGGTAAGTCTCATCATGGTAGGCATGCTAATGATGAACACCCAGAAGCAGGAGTGGCCGCTTACGTACAACGAATACATGCAGGTGGTAAAGGAGGGCCGAGTACAGTATGCCCGCGTTACCAAGAGCCAGCTGAACGATTTTGAGTTTCACGGTACCCTGCGAGAGCCAATTACGATACAACGTGATAATCGAACGGTTGAAGTGACGAACTTCAAGACGAAGCTGGGCGTGGTGGATTCCTCGACTGAGGCACTGTGGCGTGAGCATGCGATTTCATGGTCGTACGAAGACGGAGATTCGCCGTGGTGGGTGTCGGTACTATCGTTCCTACCGTGGATTCTCCTACTTGGTGTGTTTCTGCTCATCACCCGTAGAATGCAAATGGGTGGAGCAAACAAGAACATCTTTTCGTTTGGCAAGAGTAAGGCGCGGATGATTGGCGAAGGCAAGACCAACGTCACCTTCAGCGACGTTGCCGGTGCCGACGAAGCCAAGGAAGAGCTACGCGAGATTATCGAGTTTCTGCGCGACCCAACGAAGTTCACACGATTGGGTGGTAAGATTCCTAAGGGCGTATTGCTGTTGGGCCCTCCAGGAACAGGCAAGACGCTGTTAGCACGTGCCGTTGCTGGCGAGGCGGCCGTTCCGTTCTTTTCGATTTCGGGTGCCGACTTCGTAGAGATGTTCGTTGGTGTTGGTGCAAGCCGAGTGCGCGATTTGTTCGAACAGGCTAAGAAGCATGCTCCCTGCATTGTGTTCATCGATGAGATCGACGCCGTGGGACGCCACCGCGGCGCTGGCCTTGGTGGTGGGCACGACGAGCGCGAGCAGACGTTGAACCAGCTTTTGGTAGAGATGGACGGCTTCGAGCAGAACTCTGGCACCATCATCATTGCAGCTACCAACAGGGCCGACGTGCTCGATCCGGCGCTGTTGCGTCCCGGGCGCTTCGACCGTCAGGTTGTTGTTGACCCTCCAGACGTCAATGGCCGCCACGGCATTCTGAAAGTTCACACGCGGAAGGTTCCAACGGCTAAGGACGTCAATTTGGAAGTACTTGCCAAGGGAACGCCTGGCATGAGCGGTGCCGACCTTGCGAACCTTGTGAACGAGGCTGCCCTGCTTGCTGCCCGTCGCAACAGCAACGAAGTAACGATGTTTGACTTCGAGAACGCCAAGGACAAGGTAATGATGGGCGTCGAGCGCAAGAGCATGGTTATGAGCGAGCGCGAAAAGGAAACGACGGCCTACCACGAGATTGGCCATGCTCTTGCTGGCAAGTTGCTGCCAAACAGCGACCCTGTTCACAAGGTTACGATCATTCCTCGTGGCCGTGCCTTGGGCGTTACGTCGTATCTACCAAACGAAGAAATGCACACCATGAGCCGCGATCAGCTAACAACGAGACTGATTACACTGCTAGCAGGACGAGCCGCTGAGAAGGTTGTGTTTGGTCACTTGAACACTGGCGCATCGAACGACCTAGAACGCGCTACGATGATTGCACGCCGAATGGTGTGCGAGTTTGGCATGAGCGATGTGATTGGACCCGTGCGCTATGCTAGCCGTCACGACGAGGTGTTTCTTGGTCGTGAAATCACGCAGCCAGCCGACCATTCCGAGGAGACAGCACGTGCAATCGACTCTGAGATTCGGCGCCTCATTATCGACGCAGAGCGTGCTGCCGAAGAGCTAATGCGAGAGAACATCGACTTGCTTCATAGCTGTTCGAAGGCACTCATTGAACGCGAGATTCTCGACGCGAGCGAACTCGACGTTCTCATTTCAGGCGGTAGCCTTCCGTCGATCGTCAAGGATGTCGAAGCGTTCCGTTCACGTATAGCCAAGGAGTCCGAACGCGTAGCCCCCGCCCCTACCCCACCGCAGCCAACGATTCCGCCTGACGCTATGCCTGGGCCTAGTCCGGCATAGGTTCGCGCCTAGTTTCTGTCTTTTACGTCGACGCCCCTTACCGACAATGTCAGTAAGGGGCGTCGCTGTATTGTTGAAGTACGACGTGGGGCGCTTACAGCGGGTCGACCTTGAACTTGAACGTGAGGGCAAACGTGCCGTTCATAGCAGGCGAGGTGACTGTTCCACCGCCAACGAGCGGGCCGTATTCGCTGCGGATGCAGAACTTAGGACGGCGCGAAATGAGATTCGCGGCAGGGCTAATGGCAGCGTTATCGATGGTGATCTTATAGCCCTTGAGGTTTTCGGCCGACGTCACAAGGTCTTTAAGGGGAACATTGGTAGCCGTGCCAAGGAGATACTCTTTTGTGTCGCCGTATTCTGGGTCGAACGTCAGGACGTACCGTGCCGAGCTCAAGACGGCGTTATCGAGTGTGGTGCCGGGCGAGCTAAACTGCGGAGATGAAAGGTTGGCGATGCGCACCCATGCCTCTTGCACCTCGGCGCTTTTGATACGGCTCTTGTTGTCGTTAAAGTCCTTGTTGTCGCTCAAGTCGACGCAGTCGTTACTTGTGCTTGGAGCAACATTCCCTGTCGACGAGAAGTTGATGTTTGATGTAATGGGAACATCGATGAGAGCGAGATTGGTAATCTCCTCGCACCCAAACAGGCCCACCAGCATGGCAAGCGAAAGGGCAATGGTAGAAAGGCGTTTCATAGCGTGAACCTTGGTTGTGAATGTGTTGATGACAGATCCTAATCTAACACAATCAGGCACACATCTACAATGACTAAAAACCGCTGCGACGAATCAGGTCTTCGGGCAGGTGTCGAACAACGAACATGATTGGACGCCAGAACCAAGGTACGTAGACAGAACTGCGTGAGCCGTCGAGAATTCGTTCGATGATTCTTGCTGCTGCTTCAACCGAGCTACTGATGGGCGCGATCTTGCGACCGGCTGTCATTGGTGTTCGAATCACGCCTGGCTTGATCGTAACAACGTGGACGCCCGTTCCATGAAGGCGCATACGAAGGCCATCACAAAAGGCGGTAACCGCGGCTTTTGCCGCGCAGTAGGCAAAGAGTGTCTTGCGACCACGGTCGCCCGCGACAGACGAGAGAACACCAATGGTCCCTCCACCGTTGGGCAACATGTGAACAGCAAGCGTGTGAACAACGCTAATCACTGACGTGGCATTAAGGTGGAAGCCATGTACGACGGCTTCAGCATTGTGCATAAGTTCGTCGTGATCCTGCAGAACGCCTTGGGCTACAAGCGCCAATTCTATGCGGCCAAAACGCCGAATCATATCGGCAATCATCACTTCGTGCTTCGTGCAGTCGGCAAGGTCAGCCACCACAACGTCAACGCTCAACGCGCCTCGCGCTTTCAGGTCGGCAGCAACTGCATCAAGCCGATCGGCCTGGCGACCTACGAGCACCATGGCCACACCGCGTTTGGCGTGGCAACGGGCAACATGTTCGGCAATCGAAGACGTAGCGGCAAAGTAAACGTAAGCACCAGATGTTGACATGCGGTCTGTAAATGGTTCGTATGAGCGTATTCGTGGCCGGAACACCGGGTAAACAACAAATACAGCGTGGTGATGGTTTGGCCACAATTTACAGCAAACGCCAGTACATGCTGCGCATAGCTACGGCCTTCGGCCAGTGACGTGCTGCGCATAGCTACGGCCTTCGGCCAGTTGCTACTGGCACTGCTCACCCCCCGGCCCCCTCTTGAGTTCGAGAGGGGGTGTCGGTTTGTGTCTATCTTACCTATGCGAAGTATGTCGCTGCGGCGAAGCCGCGTCGCTGTTGGCGAAGCCAACGTCACTGTTGGCGAAGCCAACGTCACTGTTGGCGAAGCCAACGTTGCTGTGCAGAAGGCATGTCATTGCACCAACAACACCTGCGAGGCCACACTGCCCCGCGCTACGATGCGCACAACATAAGCCCCGCGAGGCAGAGCCGCCACTGAAAACGTAGCCACGTTTGTTACACCGCCAACCATGGTGCTTTCGTTGGTATAGACAACCGTGCCCAGCATGTCTACCACCTCTATCCTGTACGGGGCACCGCCCAACCGTCCAGTTGAAAACTCCATGGTTACCTCGCCCGAGGCAGGGTTGGGCGCAAGCGCTAGCGTAAGCGAGATGTCGCGATTGCCGTAGTCCGACCGTTCATCGACGCTTACCACGCGCAGCGACACAGTATCGGAACAACGGATGCAGCCGTTGCGGTCGCGCGCACGAACGAAGATGTCTAAACGTGGTCCTACCAATCGTTGTTTATAGGCGGCCGTCCGCTCATGCGAGGCTCGACCTACATAATCCAATGCAGCCCAGCCGTCGTAAGGGTCAAGGTAGACATCATGCACAAGGCCGACATTGACATGACGGTACTGTGGCCCAACTCTAAACGTTGGTACTGGCGTGGGGAAGTTGGACGAATCGCAGTACGTCATACCTGGTATCAGACTGTCGCCAACGGTGAAGCAGACGTAAAGAGCTTTCGTAGAATCAATGGCCTTCACATCAATAAACACCATGCGCCTGTTGGGAGTCACCGTCCATGTGATGTTGGCGTTCTTGGTAAACTGCTCTGCAATGGTAACACCATTGATGGCCTTGCCGCCAACCAGGAATTGCATCCCACCGCACGTGTGGAGCCTATCAAGCATTGATACTGGCCGAACATGATCGGCATGCTGAAAGCTGTTCCGCGAGTTGGAATGTAGGTTGCCGTCAAGATCGTAAAACACCGTGGCGGGAGTTGACCAATTGCCATGTCTCCATGTTGGCGACTTAAGTGCTGTGGTAGTATCAAGGCTGCCATCAACAAAACGGTACGTCCACCGCTGGCATGTATCACGCGCAATGTCAAACGAGGTAAAGCCGGCAAACTGCATTCGCCCAAGACTGTCGAAGAGTGGCTCGGTTGCCTCGCCGTTTACACGAGTAAAACACGAACTCTCATACGGAAGAACAAACCACTCATCCCAAAGCCGCGTAGAGTCTATACGAAACTTCCGAAGCGTTGGCTCTGTGTAGATTACAACATAACGTGGGCTTATCACAGATTCAGCTCGAGGCCCGCTAGGCATCCGTTCTGCCAAAAGGACAAGACTATCGTTACGTGTATATGAGAAGTAAACGTCCACCATGGTAAAACCATCAACCGTAGCACCACGCGTCGTGTCTTTCAAGACCAAAAACCCCTCCATGTCCCAAAAGATATACGACCGACCGAAGTCAGGCGTGGCGGAATTCGCTGATGCGAGAGCTCCGTATGACGTATGTTTGAATAGCCACCTTTCAGAAAGCCACCCCGGCCGAAACAGGTTGCCGGTGTCGCGCTGCACCCATGTCGTCGTTAGGCCATCGTCAATGCTGATGTGATTTTGCTCGAAGGCACCATACCACCAGTACAGAACTCCACGGGAATCGCGCGTGAGTTTGTCGCCAACGGTCCGCTCATACAACGAATCGCGGAGTTCTCGGCCCTTGTTCGTTTCGCTCATGATATGTCGATGCCAAGAACGTCCATGATCGGTACTACGCAGGAATCCATGATGCATCGAAGCGTCGGCCGTAAGCAGAACACCATCACGCACGCGCACGATGGTGCCCGAAGAATGATACGGCGCATCTACTCGTTCTCGAACCCAAGTGACGCCGCCGTCGTACGAGCGGTTGATGCAGATGTCTGCACACGGACTTCGCTGCGAGATGTTACCATTCTCCGATGAGCGATTGCAGTACAAGGCACCACCCACAAACGTGCCGTCGTTACACGGAACTGGCTCGATGGCTCCAACAGCAAAGTACATACTGTCGATAACATCGGTGCCAAAATGCTGGGCTTGAACTATTGCAGGCAATCCCCATCCATACAGCACTATGAAGCTGACGATGAAAATATTGCGTCGTAGGTAATCAATGCTCACTGCAGCACCAACATTGATGTAGCAAAGGAACCGCCAGCTTCAACGTGTACGAAGTACACCCCACGAGGAAGGTGGGACGTGGCGATGGACACACAGTCTTGCGCCGTAGAGATGGGTAGGCCCGCTCTTGTGAAAACAGGCATACCCAACATGGACGAAAGCGTGACGACATATTCAACCAATGCCTTCACGGTGTCGCCAACGCAATGACTTGCTTCACCAGTGGCAGGATTAGGCTTGCTGCCACGTGTCATCCCCCAGAACTAGGCATGGTGAACTCGGCATTGTGAAGCACATGAAGAGAGTAATGAGAGTTGGAATTGTATTGCTGGCCCACATGAAAAAACCGGGATCGTGTTTCGCCGACGGTCCTCTCTTTGCTGTTGTGAAACCTACGGAAAAGATGTGCCGAATGCAAGAATTATTTTTTGCGAGGGTCGCGCTGTGGATGTGCGAACCACCTATCACATCTTGGTATCGTGGCTGTCAACAAACCCATCCTTCCTACTATTCTATTAGTTAACACACGTCGCCCTATGCAACCTTGCCTCTGGCATTACCGCTGCTCCAGCAAGAGGACGACTCCGGCCCCGGCCTCTGGTCGGAACCGCCTCCGGCGGCCCAGGGGAAATATGAAGAAGCACAATTTGATTATGTACCGCCGGAGGCGGTCCCGGCGAGACTGTACATACCGGACACATAGGTAACACATGTACGGACACATGGGTAACAGTTTTT